>ERZ857785.874-NODE-874-length-37097-cov-32.904136_pt1 | contig 37097 bp, 34 predicted proteins | sample MGYA00519763_ERZ857785 | MGnify/ENA primary metagenome ERZ857785 (study PRJEB31778, sample SAMEA3449365) | human gut metagenome | biome: human gut; feature: human-associated habitat; material: faeces | place: United Kingdom | collected 2010/2012 ...
CGACCTCCAGCGTGACAGGCTGGCGTTCTAACCAACTGAACTACTTGGCCATGTGGATGGTGGGAACAACTGGACTCGAACCAGTGACCCCCTGCTTGTAAGGCAGGTGCTCTAACCAGCTGAGCTATGCTCCCGTACCTGCCGCTCTCGCCGAACGACATGGGCTATTATACTAAAACCATCCGCATCTGTCAATAACATTTTTGCAAAAACTTACTTTTTTTCTTGCAGGGACGCCAGCAGCTGCTCCAGCTCCTCCTTGGAGAAATCGTACACCGTGTCGCAGAACTGGCAGCTCAGCTGGCAGCCGCCCTGCTGGCGGATCATGTCCTCCAGCTCCTGACGGCCCAGAGAGATCAGCGCCCGTTCCACCCTCTCGCGGCTGCAGTAGCACTTGTAGCTCACCGGCTGCGTCTCCAGAATTTTCAAATCGAAGTCGCTCATCACTGCCCGCAGCAGGTGCTCGGGATCGGGGTCCTGCTCCAGCAGCGCCGACACCGGGCCGGCAGCCATGATGCCGCCCTCCACCTTGACAATGGTGTCCTCTGTGGCCCCGGGCATCAGCTGGATAAGGTAGCCTCCGGCGGACTTCACGCTCTGGTCGCGGTCCACCAGCACGCCCAGACCGCAGGCGGTGGGGATCTGCTCCGACTCCACGAAGTAGCCCGCCACGTCCTCGGCGATCTCGCCGCCCAGCAGGTCGATGGTGCCCACGTAGGGCTCCTTCATGTGCAGGTCCTTGATGACGGTCAGCGTGCCCTCATGGCCCACGGCGCCGCCCACGTCCAGCTTGCCGTCCGGCCGCAGAGGCAGGTCCACCTGGGGGTTCGTCACGTAGCCGCGGACATTCCCCTCGTGATCGCTGACGGCCAGCACGGTCCCCAGCGGGCCGCCGCCCTTGAGCTGAAGCGTCAGGCTGGCTCCTTGCCCCTTCAGGGCGTCGCCCATCATGGACGCGGCTGCCAGCGTGCGGCCCAGTGCCGCCGTGGCCACCGGCAGCGTCTTATGGATCTGCCGTGCCCGCTCCGTCAGGTTCCGGCTGTAAATGGCCGCCGCCTGCACCATGCCATCGTCGGAGATGGCCCGCACGATCTTGTCTTCCATATTATGTCAACCTCTCTAATTCAGTTTCGTATGCAGCAGAAGTACACCCGCTGCTCGTCCTCCCGCGGATGGCGCAGCTTGGCGTCGCCATAGACACGGATGTCGCCGAAGCCTGCCTCGGTGAGCCACGCCGTCAGCTCCTCCACAGTGTAGGCCCGCTCGCGGTGCAGCTCCTCCCGCCGATCCCAGGCCTTGTCGCCGCGACGCCGGAACAGATCCATGTAATAGGTACAGAGTCCCTTGTGATACTCGGCGCGCCACACGCAGTAGGTATCCTCCGTCTCGTCCAGGAACACCTGTCCGTCCAGTGCCGCCAGCTTGGCTACGGTATTCACGTCGAACACCAGCACGCCTCCCGGAGCCACGAACAGGTGCAGCCGCCGGAACGTGCGGCGCACGTCGGCGGGGTCAGTGAGATAGTTCAGGCTGTCCAGACAGCAGATGGCGGCATCCACGGTGCCGTACAGATCCAGCTGCGGCATGGACTGATGCAGGAAAATGGGCGGCACGCCCTGTACGGTGCCGCCCTTGCTCATGGCCGCAGCCAGCATCTCCTCGGAGCCGTCCACACCGATAAGCTCATACCCGCGCCCCGTCAGCAGCCACGTCATGGTACCGGTGCCGCAGGCCAGATCCAGCACCACCTTCACGGGGATGCGGCTGCGGCGGAACAGCTTTTCCAGAAAGTCCGCCCGCTTTTCGTAGCCCACATCCTCCGTCAGCGCATCGTAGGAGGAGGCCAATGCCTCGTAGCAGCTCATTTTCCCTCTTTCTCCTTCATCTTCTCCAGCACGCTCTCGTACCCGCCGTTTCCGTAGATCAGCGAACGGTTGACGCGGCTGATGGTGGCGCTGGAGGCACCGGTCTTTTCCAGAATGTCGTTATAGATCATGCCGTCGTTCAGCAGGGACGCCACCTCGTAGCGCTGCTCCATGCTGCGCAGCTCCGAGATCGTACACAGGTCCTGGAAGAAGTTGTAGCACTCCTCCTCCGTTTCCAGCGTCAGGATCGCCTGATAGAGCCGGTCGCTCTTCTCCTTTTTTGCGATCTTGGACTTGGCTGCTCTTACCATGTCTTGCTTCTCCTCTTTTCCTCGGGCCCACGGGCCTGTTCGTTGTTTCACATTGTACCATTTTAATCCGTGAAAGTAAACCTCCGCCCACAATTATTTTTTTCTCGGCAAAACAGAAGGCGGAGCGTCCGAACGGACGCTCCGCCGACAGCGGCGCCGTATATAGGATCAGTTCTCGGTCTTGCCGTGCAGCTTCTTCTGCAGCCAGTCCTTGCCGTCCACGTAGCGGGAGACGATGAAGGACACCACATAGTCGCCGGCGGCGTTGACCATGGTGGCGGGAGGGTCCACCAGATTGCCGATGGCCAGTGCGATGGGGTAGGCGACAGCCAGCTGGTCAGGGAAGAAGATGGTGCAGACCACCAGCTCGCCGGTGCCGCCGCCGCCAGGAATGCCGCTCATGGCCACAGAGGAGAACACCGCCACGATGATGGCCAAGATGGCCTTATCCGTGGAGAAATCCAGGCCGAACACGCCGAACAGGAATGCCACCTTGATGATGGCGGACATGGCCGAGCCGTCCATGTGCATGGTGGCGCCCATGGGCAGTACGATCTCGCTGACATCCTTGCTGATGCCGGTCTCCTCCGCCACCTCCATGTTGGTGGGGATGCAGGCCACAGACGAGCAGGTGCCGAAGGACACCGCCGCCGGGCGGAAAAGCTTGGAGAACATGATCTTTGCGCCGCCCTTGCCGCCGCCGAAGCGGGCGTAGATGGGGAAGAAGATGAACATGTAGGCGAAGCTCATGACGTAGTAAATGATGAGGGTACGGCTGTAATCCTTCATCAGCTCGGGTCCATAGGTGGCCACCAGGTCGGCGAAGAAGCCGAAGAAGCCGATGGGCGCGTAGTAGGTGATGAGCTTCACGGTCTTCATGATGCAGCCCGTGACATCCTCCAGAAATTGAGCGGTTCTGGTCTCGGGCCCGCCGTTCATCTGGACGCCGAAGCCGAACAGCACCGCCGCCACGATCAACGGCAGGATGGCCTTACGGCTCAGCAGCTCCATGAAATCCGGCTTGGTAAAGAAGTTCACGATCATGTCGCCGAAGCCCAGGGCCTCGCCGACCTCGCCCTCCACGATGGTGTACTGACCGTCCACCAGCGGGAAGATGCGGCACACGATGTACATCAGGACACCGGCGATGGCGGCTGTCACCAGAAACGTGGCAACGGTGACGCCCATGATCTTGCCGGCGCGCTTGACGCTTTTCATATTGGCGATGGCGGAGGCGATGGAGCAGAACACCATGGGCACCACCACGCAGAACATCATGTTGATGAACAGCGTACCCAGAAACTTGATCTTGCCGCCGAAAGCCGGCGCGAAGGCGCCCACCAGGCAGCCTCCCACGATGCCCGTCAGCATGCACAGGATAAACCAGTAATTTTTCAGGAATTTCTTCATAGCTCTCCTCCTAAGATACTCCAAACAGGATGTTACTGCACTTATTATACGGGCATTTTTCTCATTGTAAATCGCAATTCTTGCCCAGTTCCATGCAAATCGTGCTCTCGCGAACCACATCCGCCGATGGGCCGCGGCCGAACTGCTTCTTGTAGGCACGGGAGAATGTGGAGTAGTCCTGATACCCCACCTGTGCCCCCACCTCCGATGGCGAGGCCCCCTGGGCCAGCAGCCGCTGAGCCAGCAGCAGCCGCTTCTCCGTCACATAGCCGTGGATGGAATAGCCCGTCTCCCGCCGAAACCGCCGCATCATGTGGTACTTGCTGACGTAGAACCGCTCCGACAGCTGGTCGATGGTCAGCTCCTCCGTCAGGTGCAGGTTCAGGTATTGCAGCAGCGCCACCACCTTGCTGTCACCGGAGGCCGCCTGCACCTGGTGACCGCCGCGGCACACGCGGTTCACCTCCACCATCAGCTCCAGAAACTGAGCCCGCTCCAGCAGGGCCGCGCCGTACCCCCCCTGCCGCACCGTCCGGGCCAGCGTCTCGAATAGCTGACGCACGCGGCTGCCTCCCTCGTCGCGGTACACATAGCGGAAGGAGTCCTGGGCCTGCCGGAAGCACTCCTCCAGGTCGCAGTCCTCCGTGCCCAGCGATGCCAGATACTGCGGCGCGATATACAGGATCATTCGCTCGTAGAAGGCGTCCTCCGCCACCTCCGGCCGGTGAATGCTGCCGCGTCCTACCAGCACGAAGTCCCCGGGGCTCAGATCGTACCGCTCGCCCTCGATGGCGTAGCCCGCCTTCCCTGCCAGCAAAATGATGATCTTATGAAACGTATGATAGTGGTATTCGATGTGCTCCCGCCGTCCGTCCGCCAGATGAAACAGCCGGAACGGCTCCCGCAGATAGCCCCTCACCTCGTACTGCAACGGTTCCATACGCGCCACCTCCGCATTTTTTGCATACATTATATCATCAGCTATGCGCTTCGTGCAAGTTTTCTCCAGATTATTACCATTCTGAAAATTTTGTTGCCATTTTGTAATTTTTGTGTAGCTTTTTTGAAAGCGGTGTGGTATGATAGGATGCGTTGGGGGATAGCCCCCATGGAAATCTATGACACGAACGGCAGGTAATACCCATGTATCTGAAACAATTGGCCGCGTTCGGCATGTCCGCCGTCATGATGCTGTCCGGCGGCGTCGTGGCATCCGGTGCGGAGACGAAGAACGACAGCGAGACCACTCTGGTCACACCTTATGAATACAGCGCAGCCGTGGAGACTCTGGCCGCCAGCGGTGTGGCCGCCGGCAGCGCCACCGCCCTTCAGGCTGCCGACGGGCTGCGCCTGGCCCAGGAGTCCGGCGCGCTGGAGGATAGCGAAAGCTCCCTGTCCCTGACGGAGCTGGCCGCTCAGGCCCTGATCCGCGAGACGGAGGAGCTGCAGAAGCAGAACTTCCTGGCGGAGTACGACGGCGTGCTGACCACCTGTGAGAACTACATCACCCTGCGGGCTGAGCCCGATCAGGACGCCGCCGCCCTGCGGACCATCTGGACCGGCAAGGTGGCCCACCTCATCGATGTGGAGAACGACGACTGGTACAAGGTGAGCTACGGCAGCTCCACCGGCTACGTCATGGCCCAGTACTGCGAGCCGGTACACTACGCCGATTATGAAGGCACCTACGCCACCAGCACGCTGGTGGAGGACATCATCGCCTTCAGCTACACCTATCTGGGCACGCCGTACCGCTACGGCGGCACCAGCTACAGCGGCATCGACTGCTCCGGCTTCACCATGAAGGTGTTTGCTCAGTTTGGCATCTCCCTGCCCCACGGCGCCAGCGACCAGTACGCCCTGTGTACCCCCGTTACCACGGCGGAGCGGGCCCCCGGCGACCTGGTGTTCTTCAACACCAGCGGACGCGGCATCGGCCACGTGGGTATCTATCTGGGCGGCGGGCAGTTCATCCACGCCAGCACCAGCCGCGGCGTCGTCATCAGCTCCCTGTACGAGAGCTACTACGCCAATACGTATCTGTACGCCGGCCGCATCATCAGCGGCTGATCATATCGAACCTTCTTCATGTTTCTCCGAAAGGACAGACCGGCCCGCGCCGGTCTGTCCTTTCCTTATATGCGGTATATTTGCATATTTATCCGATTATACACGTCATTTTTCCGTCATCCCGTCACGAATCCGCTTTTATTTTTCTTAATATATGCACATTTTTTACAAAACCGCGCGTTCAATTGAAATTTTATTCATTTAGTGCTTGACATTTATACACCACAGGCGTATGATAGCCACTGTCAGGAGGAACACCTCCTGCTGCATCATCAATATTCCGGCATACCGGAGCCATAAGAAAGAAGAAAGGAAGTACATCCCATGAAAAAGATGATCGCCATGCTGCTGGCGCTGGTCATGGCCATGAGCCTGATGGCCTGCGGCAAGCAGAACGACAGCAATGCCAACGACAACAACGACGCCAATACCGGCGACGACCAGCCTGCGGCCAAGACCACCCTGGTGGTGGGCGTCTCCGCCGACTATGCCCCCTTTGAGTTCATGTATCCCGACGAGAACGGCAACATGGTCTACGGCGGCATCGACATCTCCGTGGCCCAGTACGTGGCCGATGAGCTGGGTCTGACCCTGCAGGTGGAGAACATGAGCTTCAACAACCTGCTGACCTCTCTGGACAAGGGCGACTTCGACATGGTCCTGTCCGCCATGGAGGCCACTCCCGACCGTCTGGAGAACGCCGACTTCTCCACCGGTTATTACAGCGATACCCCTCCCGCCATTCTGGTGAAGGCCGACAAGGCTGACCAGTACAAGACGCTGGCCGACTTCAACGGCAAGGCCATGGGCGCGCAGGCCGCCACCACCAAGCTGGACATGGTCAACGACATCGAGGGCGTCAACGCCGTCTCTCTGGAATCCGTGCTGGATCTGGTGAACGAGCTGGTGTATGACAAGGTGGACGCCATTCTGGTGGACGGCGGCGTGGCCCAGCAGTACGCTGACGCCAACCCCGACCTGGTCATCTGCAGCGCCTCCTCCGAGCTGCCCACCGCCGAGCCTTACTGCATTGCCGTGGCCAAGGGCGACCCCAAGGGCCTGCTGGACGGCATCAACGCCGCGCTGGCCAAGATGGCCTCTGAGAACAAGATCGAGACCTTCATCGCCGATGCTGACGCTCTGGCCAGTGTGGCCGTGGAAGTCTCTGCCGATTAACACCTTCCAAAATTGTGCGCGTAGTGCAAAGCCGTCCGCGACTTTGCACTTTCGCGCGTCTCCGACCAATTATTTACAGAAAGGACTGACCGCGTATGTGGTGGAGCAGCCTGTTCACGGATATGCGCCCCTCCGACTTCTTCAATTTCTCCTTCCTGCCCAAGTACGGCGTGGCCTTCGTCCGCGGCATCGAGTACACACTGCTGCTGGCGGTGGTATCCGTGCTGCTGGCGGTGATCCCCGCCCTGCTGCTGGCTCTGATGCGCCTGAGTAAGGTCAAGCCCGTGAAATGGCTGTCCGGTGCGTATATCGCCGTATTCCGCTCCACCCCCATGCTGGTGCAGCTGTCCATCATCTACTTTGGCCTGTTCTATGCCATCTCCCTGCCCCGCGTCAGCCTGTTCGGCTTTGTAGATATCAGCCGGTTCGTCCCCGGCGTGGTGGCGCTGGCCCTGAACAGCTCTGCTTACGTGGCGGAGATCTTCCGCGCCGGCATCCTGGCGGTGGACAAGGGTCAGACCGAGGCCGCCCGCTCTCTGGGTCTCAGCAGCTGGCAGGCCATGCGCTTGGTGGTGCTGCCCCAGGCCATCAAGAACGTGCTGCCCGCACTGGCCAACGAGCTGGTGACCATGGTGAAGGAGAGCTCCATCTGCTCCATGCTGGGCATGGCGGAGATCATGTTCGCCGCCAAGACCATCGCCGGCTCCACCGGCATCTCTCTGGCGCCCTACACCCTGGCGGCGCTGGTGTATTTCTGCATCAATTATCCGGCCTCCAAGGGCATTGAGGCCATCGAAAGGAGGATGCGCCGTGGCGACAAGCAGTAAGGTCCTGATCTCCGTCCAGCATCTGGTAAAGGAGTACAATCACGGCGCCGTCCACGCCCTGAACGACTGCAATCTGGACATCCACAAGGGCGAGGTGGTGGCCATCATCGGCCCCTCCGGCTCCGGCAAATCCACGCTGCTGCGGAGTCTGAATCTGTTGGAGGAGCCTACCTCCGGCGCCATCTTCTTCGACGGCGCGGATCTGGCGGGCAAGTCTGTGAACATCGACCTGCACCGTCAGAAGATGGGCATGGTGTTCCAGCACTTCAACCTGTTCCCCCACAAGACGGTGCTGCAGAACATCACCATGGCCCCCGTGACCCTGAAGAAAAAGACTGCCGCCGCAGCCAAGGAGCAGGCCATGGCCCTGCTGGAGCGCATCGGCCTTGCCGACAAGGCCGACGAGTTCCCCAATATGCTCTCCGGCGGTCAGAAGCAGCGGATCGCCATCGTCCGCGCTCTGGCCATGGATCCTGAGGTCATGCTGTTCGACGAGCCCACCTCCGCCCTGGACCCCGAGATGGTGGGCGAGGTGCTGGATCTGATGCGGGACCTTGCCAAGGAGGGCATGACCATGGCCGTCGTCACCCACGAGATGGGCTTCGCCCGGGAGGTGGCCGACCGCGTGGTGTTCATGGCTGACGGCAAAATTCTGGAGGAGGGCACCCCCGCAGAGCTTTTCGACCGCCCCAAGGACCCCCGCCTGCAGGACTTCCTCAGCAAGGTATTGTGAGACAACGGAAAACCGCCCCTCCGGCATGGCCGGAGGGGCGGTCTTTCGTTGTTTGTTCAGCTTTTCCCGTGGATCTCGCCGCCGCACTTGGGACACGTGATGACGATCTTGCCCTTGCCCTTGGGCACGCGGCACACCGTGCCGCACTTGGGGCAGGTGAAGTACTTGTGCTCCTTGTCCATCCGCTGCTGCTTATTTCCGGCGGCGCGGCGCTTGATGGGCCACCACACCTTCTCCAGAAAGCGGGCGTTCTCTGCCCGCCGCTTCTGCAGGCTGCGGGAAAACATGCGGTACACAGCGATGACCAGCAGCACCGTGGACAAAAAGCTGATGACCAGATGCACTGTCTGCTGTTTGATGAACATGTTGGCCACATCCAGCAGCAGGGCCGCCCAGATGGTGGTCAGGCCCAGCTGATCTGCGCCGTTGCGGCCATACATAAAGCGTGACAGCGCGTTGCCGATTCTCTGCAGAAAATTCATACGGAAGTCCGTCCCCCTGCTCTTGTGTCATTTCAAAGCGTTATTTTACAGGAAAACTCCGCAAAGGTAAAGGGCTTTTATGTAAAATTCACAGAATGGACAAATTTCCGCCGCGGCCATCGCGTTCTTGCCAACTCCCCGCCCGCCGTGGTATAATAGCATGAGTTTATATCGCCCTCCTCGGGAGGGCCGGTCCCGCCGGATCGGTCCCCCGCCGGAGGAAACGGCAGAGCGCCCCGTCCGCGGGCGGAACCGGCTGCGCTTTCAGGCTGCGCCGCGGCGCTCTGCACGACTTATACTATGCCGCGCCGGCTCTGCCGGTGCCACCGAAAGGAGTCTCCGTATGATAAAAGTCGCTCCGTCTATCCTCTCCGCCGATTTTGCCCATCTGGGCCGCGATATTGAGGCCATCTCCACTGCCGATTACGTCCACGTGGACGTGATGGACGGTCTGTTCGTGCCCAACATCTCCATCGGCATTCCCGTGGTGAAGTCCATTCGCCCCACCACTACCCTGCCGCTGGACGTCCACCTGATGATCGACCGCCCCGTGCGCTATGTGGAGCAGTTCTGCGATGCCGGCGGCGACCTCATCACCTGCCATGTGGAAGCGGACACCGAGGAGAACATCCACGCCGCCATCGACAAGATCCACGCCAAGGGCAAAAAGGCCGGCGTGGTCATCAAGCCCAGAACCCCTGCCAGCGCGGTGCTGCCCTTCATCGACAAGGTGGAGCTGATCCTGGTGATGACGGTGGAGCCGGGCTTCGGCGGCCAGAAGTTCATGGCCGACATGATGCCCAAGGTCCAGACCGTCCGGGGCTATATCGACGCTCTGAACCCCGCCTGCGAGCTGGAGGTGGACGGCGGCGTGGACGCCCAGACCTGCAAGCTCTGCATCGCCGCCGGCGCCAACGTGCTGGTGGCCGGTTCCTCCGTGTATAAGTCCGCCGACATCCCCGCTACCATCGCCGCATTGAGAGGTTGATACCATGGAATACTTCCCCGCACCGCTGGAAAAGCTGGTGGAACAGTTTGCCAAGCTGCCCGGCGTGGGCTACAAATCCGCCCAGCGTCTGGCCTTCCACGTCCTGAGCCTGCCCGCCGAGGAGGCCCAGGCCTTCGCCGATGCCATCACCGACGCCAAGCGCAGCGTCACCCTTTGTCCCACCTGCCAGAACCTCACCGCCGGCGGGCTGTGCCCCATCTGTGCCGACGCCAAGCGGGACGACACCACCATCTGCGTGGTAGCCGACCCCCGGGATGTCATCGCCATCGAGCGCAGCCGCGAGTACCGCGGCCGCTACCACGTGCTCCACGGCGTGCTGTCCCCCATGAACCATGTAGGGCCGGACGATCTGCACATCCGCTCCCTGCTGGACCGCGTGGCCCAGGGCGGCATTACCGAGGTCATCATGGCCACCAACCCCGATACCGAGGGCGAGGCCACGGCACTGTATATCGCCCGGCTGCTGAAGCCCTTCGGCGTAAAGGTCACGCGGCTGGCCTACGGCATCCCCGTGGGCGGTCATCTGGAATTCGCCGACGACGCCACGCTGATGCGGGCACTGGAAGGGCGGCGGGAGCTGTGAAGCGTCTTGCCTGCCTGCTGCTGGCCTGTCTGACGGCGCTGTCCCTCACCGCCTGCGGCGCACCGAAGGCCCAGGAGGTGTCCCTGTTCGCCATGGACACCTACATGACCCTCTCCGCCTACGGCGACAGCGCGGAGGAGGCGCTGGCCGCCGCGTCCCGCGAGATCAACCGGCTGGAGTCCACCCTCTCCCGCACCATCGCCGCCAGCGACGTCAGCCGCCTCAACGCCGGTGAGACCGTGACGGTGCAGAAGGAGACGCGGGAGCTTCTGGAACGGGCGCTGGCCCTGTCCGATGAGACCGGCGGCGCCTTCGATATGACTGTGGCGCCGCTGGTATCCCTGTGGGGCATCACCTCCGACGCGCCCCATGTCCCCTCTCAGGAGGAGATCGACGCCCTGCTGCCGCTGGTGGGCAGCGAGCACGTCCATATGGACGGCAGCATCGTCTCGCTGGATGCGGGCTGCGCCGTGGATCTGGGCGGCATCGCCAAGGGCTACGCCTCTCAGCAGGTGGCGGACATCCTGCAGGCCCACGGCGTCACCTCCGCCGTGGTGTCACTGGGCGGCAACGTCTATGTCTGCGGTGCCAAGCCCGACGGCTCCGCGTGGAACGTGGGCATTCAGGACCCCACCTCCAGCGGCTATGCCGCCACCGTGGCTCTTACCGACTGCTTCGCCGTCACCTCAGGCGGCTACCAGCGCTACTACGTGGCGCAGGACGGCACTGTGTATCAGCACATCATTGACCCCCGTACCGGCCGTCCCGCCGACAGCGATCTGCTGTCCGTCACCGTTATCTCCGACGACGGCACGGCGGCGGACGCCTATTCCACCGCCCTGTACGTCATGGGTGAGCAGGAGGCCGTGTCCTTCTGGCGCGCCCACGGCGGCTTTGAACTGATCCTCATCACCGCCGACGGCCGGCTGCTGTACACGCCGGAGCTGGCGGATACCATTACCGCACCGGAGGGCTGCGCCTATGACTTCCAACCCATCATCGCCCAGCCTGCGGCCTAAGCCGCTGGACGCATTGGTGGCCGCCGCCGTCATCGCCCTGACTGTGGTCACGGCACTGCTGTTCTACGCGCCCAAAACCGGCGCAGGACAGCTTACCGCCGTCATCACCCAGCACGGGCAAACTGTCCGCACCGTGCCCCTCACGAGCCTTGATAAGGAGCTGGTCATCCCGCTGGACGACGGCAATTATCACCTCACCGTCCATGTGGACGGCACCGGCGTGTATGTCGCCGACTCCGACTGTCCGGGGCAGGACTGTGTCCACACCGGGGCTATCTCCCGGGCGGGACAGTCCATCGTGTGCCTGCCGGCGCAGGTGGTCATCTCGCTGGTGGGCGCCGCGTCCGACGTGGACGCGGTGCTGGGTTAGGAGGTGCGCCATGAAGCTGAACGCACGCTCCATCGCCCTGTGCGCCGTGCTGACGGCATTGGCACTGGGTCTGAGCACACTGGAAAACCTGTTTCCCGTAACGCTTATCGTGCCGCTGCCCGGCGTAAAGCTGGGTCTCGCCAACATCGTCACCGTGTTCGCCCTCTACGAGCTGGGCGCCGTCCCCGCGCTGACCATCCTGACGGCCCGGTGCCTGTTGGGCGGCGTATTTGCCGGCAATCTGTCGGCGCTGCTGTTCAGTCTGCTGGGCGGCTTCACCGCCATGCTGGTGATGATCGTCCTCAAGCACTGCAAGGGACTGTCCATCTACGGCGTGTCCATCGGCGGCGCCGCCGCCCACAACATCGGCCAGATGGCGGCAGCTGTCATCACACTGGGCAATACCATGGTGCTGGGGTATCTGCCGTTCCTGCTGGCAGTATCCCTGCTGACAGGCACGCTCACCGGCTTTGTGGCCGGTCTGCTGTTCCGCGCCATGCGCAATATCCACCTATCCCACTGAGGAGGTCACTCTATGGACAAGAAAGACAAGATCATTCTCCAGCAGCTGGACGTGATCCGCTCCATGACGGAGAACAACATGAAGCGCATGAACAGCGACTTCTGGGGCACGCCCTTCGAAAATGTCACCGGCAGTGCGCCCAAGTCCCCCGCCCCCACCGGCAGCAGTTCCAATGGCGGCAGCGCCCCTGCGCCGGAGAAAAAGACGCCCCTTACCGCCACCGCCAAGCCCGGCGACGAAAAGCCCGCCGAGGAGGAGCTGCCGCCGCCTGAGAAGATCGAGGATCTGCTGGCGGAGCTGGACAGCTACATCGGACTGGGCGTGGTGAAGGAGGAGGTACACAACCTCATCAACATGGTGCAGGTCTATAAGCTGCGCCAGCAGCACGATCTGCCCACTACCGACATGTCTTTGCACATGGTGTTCACCGGCAATCCCGGCACCGGCAAGACCATGATGGCCCGCATGATGGCCCGCATCTACCGGAGTTTGGGCATTCTGTCCAAGGGCCAGCTGGTGGAAGTGGATCGCAGCGGCCTGGTGGCCGGCTACGTGGGTCAGACGGCCCTCAAGACCCAGAAGGTCATTGAGAAGGCCATGGGCGGCGTGCTGTTTGTGGACGAGGCCTACGCCCTCAACGGCCGCAGTGAAAACGACTTTGGTCAGGAGGCCATCGACACCCTGCTGAAGGCCATGGAGGATCACCGGGACGATCTGGTGGTCATCGTGGCGGGCTACACCGACCTGATGGAGAAGTTCATCCACTCCAACCCCGGTCTGGAGTCCCGCTTCAACCGTTTCCTGCTATTCGAGGACTACTCGCTGGACGAGCTGATGGCCATCTTTAAGATGCGCTGCGGCAAGGGGTACGTCCTGTCGCCGGAAGCGGAACCGCTGGTACGGGACTACATCGCCGAGGAGAGCGCCGCCGGAGACAGCTTCGGCAACGCCCGCGGCGTCCGGAATATCTTCGAGCATATTCTGGTGGCCCAGAACAACCGCCTTGCCAAGCTGGACAGCGTCACCCGCGATGACCTGATGACCCTCACCGCCGATGATGTGCTCCACGCCCGAGGCATGGTGGACGAGCCGGAAAAGTCCTGAGCCCGCCGCGATAAAAGGAGGTCTCCCCATGCGTGAACTGAAAAATACCTGCCGCGCCGCCATCGTGCAGGCCACTCCCGTCATGTTCGACAAGGCCCGCTCTCTGGAAAAGGCGCTGACGCTTATCGACGAGGCCGCCCGGAACGGAGCGGAGCTCATCGTGTTCCCCGAGCTGTTCCTCCCCGGCTATCCCCTCGGCATGACCTTCGGCTTCACCGTGGGCAGCCGCAAGGCCGCAGGCCGTCAGGACTGGAAGCAGTATTACGACAACTCCCTGCTGGCCGATGGGCCGGAGCTGCGGCAGCTCATGGACAAGGCCCGCGCGCTGGGCATCTACCTGAGTATGGGCTATTCCGAGCGTGACACCGTCACCGGCACGCTGTACAATGCCAACATGATGATCGCGCCGGATGGCCGCGCCATGAATCACCGGAAGCTGAAGCCCACCGGCAGCGAACGGGTGGTCTGGGGCGATGCGGAGCGGGACTATTTCCCCGTCATGGACACCCCCTGGGGCCCTATGGCCAACCTGATCTGCTGGGAGAGCTACATGCCGCTGGCCCGTGTGGCCCTGTACCAGAAGGGCATCAGCCTCTATATCTCCCCTAACACCAACGACAATCCCGAGTGGCAGAACACCATCCGCCACATCGCCATCGAGGGCCACTGCTACTTCCTCAACGCCGACCTGATCTTCCGCCGCAGCGACTACCCCCGGACCGCCGGTGCCGAAGCGGAGATCGCCGCCCTGCCGGACATCGCCTGCCGCGGCGGCAGCTGCTTCATCGATCCCTTCGGCCACGAGGCGTCGGAGACGGTGTGGGACCGCGAGGCCATCATCTACGCCGATCTGGACATGCAGAAGGTCCCCGCCAGCCGCATGGAGCTGGACTGCGTGGGCCACTACGCCCGCCCCGATGTTCTGGAGCTGCTGGTCAACGAGAAGTAAAAAAAGACGGACGCCTTCGCAGCGTCCGTCTTTTTTACTTCTCCTGATGTTCCAGCGCCGCGGCCACGAACCCCTGGAACAGAGGATGGGGCCGGTCGGGACGGCTCTTAAACTCCGGATGGAACTGGCACCCCACGTACCACGGGTGCCCCGGCAGCTCCACGATCTCCACCAGATGCCCATCCGGCGACGTACCGGCCATGCGCAGGCCCGCCGCTTCCAGCTCCGGTCGGAACGCGTTGCTGCACTCATACCGGTGGCGGTGCCGCTCCCAGATCTCCGCCGTGCCGTAGGCTTCTCTGGCGCGGGAGCCCTCCGCCAGCACGCAGGGGTACTTGCCCAGCCGCATGGTGCCGCCCTTGTCGGTGACGCCCACCTGATCGGGCATCAGGTCGATGACAGGATGGGCGGTGGTTCTGGAAAACTCGGCGCTGTGGGCGTCGGCCCAGCCTGCGGCGTGGCGGGCGAACTCGATGACCGCGATCTGCATGCCCAGGCAGATGCCGAAATAGGGTACGCTGTTCTCCCGAGCGTACTGTGCCGCCAGGATCATGCCTTCGATGCCGCGGTCGCCGAAGCCGCCCGGCACCAGAATACCGCTGCAATCCCCCAGCACCTCGCCGATGTTCTCCGGCGTCAGGGTCTGGGAATCCACCCATTTGATGTCCACGTGGCTGTCGCAGGCAGTGCCGGCGTGGAACAGAGACTCCACCACGCTGAGATAGGCGTCGTGCAGCTCCGTGTACTTGCCCACCAGCGCGATCTGCACCCGCTTGCGGACACCGTGGATCCTGTCTACCATAGCCTGCCAGTGGGCCATATCCGGCACGCCGCTGCCCAGTCCCAGCTTGCGGCACACCACGCGGCACAGCCCCGCCTTCTCCAGCAGCAGCGGCGCTTCGTACAGCGTGGACGCCGTGACGTTGGGGATGACGCAGTCCTCCTCCACGTTGCAGAACAGGGCGATCTTCCGCCGCACGTCCTCGGTGATGGGCCCATCGGTGCGGCACACCAGCACGTCCGGCTGGATGCCCACGCTGAGAAGCTCCTTGACGGAGTGCTGGGTAGGCTTGCTCTTCAGCTCTCCGCTGCCCGGGATGGACACGATCAGCGGCACGTGGATATACAGCACATTGTCCCGTCCCTTTTCCGCCGCCACCTGCCGGATAGCCTCCAGAAACGGCTGGCTCTCGATGTCGCCCACCGTGCCGCCGATCTCCGTGATGACCACATCGGTCTCTCCGTTGTCCATGGCGTAGACGCGGCGCTTGATCTCGTCGGTGATGTGGGGGATGATCTGCACCGTGCCCCCCAGATAGCCGCCCTGCCGCTCGCGGTTCAGCACCGCCCAGAACACCTTGCCGGAGGACACGGAGGCGTTGCCGTCCAGCGCCTCGTCCACGAACCGCTCATAGTGCCCCAGATCCAGATCCGTCTCGGCGCCGTCGTCGGTGACGAACACCTCGCCGTGCTGATAGGGGCTCATGGTGCCCGGGTCCACGTTGAAATAAGGGTCGAACTTCTGGTTGCGCACCCGCAGGCCGCACTGCTTCAGCAGCCGTCCCAGCGACGCCGCGCAGATGCCCTTGCCCAGACCGGACACCACGCCGCCGGTCACAAAAATGTACTTCATCCCGCCATCTCCCATTTTCAAAAATATGCTCCTATCCTACGCTCCGCGAAAAGTGATGTCAATGGTTCGATTCGTCAATATTTTGCCTGATTTCACCGTCAAAATGTGGAATCGCGGAGAAATAGTTGCAAAGCCTCATTTTTCTCTTGCATTGGCCGCTCCATCGTGCTAAAGTGGGAATAGTCTCACCCCTGCCGCCGGTGAGTATGCAGGAAAAAGCCGCCCAACGGGCGGCTTTTCGCTTGTTCTTCTCTGGTCACGCAGGCAATGCGCGGGTGCATTTCCGGCGTATTCCGCCGCGTGGACAATGCAGCCCCGGAAGCCGTCGGTGTTCAGGGCGTTGCTATGGCGACGGCCAACGATCTCGTCAAAGCTGTACGTCATGAGGATGGCTCCTTTCTCTTTTCAGCGGCGGGCCCGTGTCCCGCACGGCTTTCTATGTCGCAGCTTACCGCGAATACCGCCCTGCGGTACAGAAAAAATCCGGCTTTTTCTGAAAAAATCAAAAGTGTAGAAATTTTGTTTGCCTTTTCTTGACGGGCTCCATCGCCCAATTTATAATGAGCATCATATGCAAGAGTGCAGGGAGGCGGCAGACATGTATTTCACCTACGGGGAGACAGAGCTCTCCTACCTGCGGCAGAAGGACAAGCGGCTCGGTGAGGTCATCGACCGCGTGGGCCCTGTCCGCCGCGCGGTAGACACGGATCTGTTTTCCGCCGTGGTCCACCATATCGTGGGCCAGCAGATCTCCACCAAGGCCCAGGCCACCATCTGGCAGCGGATGCAGGACGCGCTGGGCAGGGTGAACGCCGAGACTGTCCTGGCCGCAGGTGTCCCCCGACTGCAAGCACTGGGCATGACCTTCCGCAAGGCGGAATACATCACGGACTTCGCCGAAAAGGTCCACACCGGTGCCTTTGATCTGGACGCCGTGGCGCACATGCCCGACGCGGAGGCCATCCGCGCCCTGAGCGGCCTGAAGGGCATCGGTGTATGGACGGCGGAGATGATCCTTCTGTTCTGCCTGCAGCGCCCCGACATCCTCAGCTATGACGATCTGGCCATCCTGCGGGGCTTGCGGATGGTCTACCACCACCGCAGCATTGACCGCAAGCTGTTCGAAAAATACCGCCGCCGCTTCAGTCCCTACGGCAGCGTGGCCAGCCTGTATTTGTGGGCGGTCGCCGGCGGGGCCATTCCGGAGATAAGGGACTATCAGCCGAAAAAGCAAAGGAGAAGCACGCCATGACGTTTACGCAGCATTACGATTCCCCGCTGGGCGGTATCCTGCTGGCAGCGGATGAGACGGGGCTCACCGGCCTATGGTTCGACGGGCAGAAGTACTTCGCCCGTGACCTGCCCATCCAGCACACGGAGCAGGACACCCCCGTTCTTTCGGAGACCAGACGCTGGCTGGATATGTACTTCACCGGCAGGGAGCCGGACTTCCTGCCGCCGCTGCACCCTATTGGCTCCGCGTTCCGCCGCCGCGTGTGGGATCTGCTTCTCCGCGTTCCCTACGGCCAGACCGTCACCTATGGCCAGCTGGCGCAGCAGCTGGCGGCGCAGCAGAGCCTTTCCCATATGTCCGCTCAGGCGGTGGGCGGTGCGGTAGGCCATAACGCGATCTCCATCATTATCCCCTGCCACCGCGTGGTGGGCGCCGGCGGCAGTCTGACGGGCTACGCCGGCGGCATCGACAGAAAGGTGCAGCTGCTGACGCTGGAGCATGCCGATACGTCCGGCTTTTTCGTGCCGAAAAAGAGCACCGCTCCTTGAACCGCCGCAATAGCAGCAGGGAGGGGTCGGCGAAAACCGATCCCTCCCTGTATTTTCCACATATTTCCCGCGTCGAGTCGCTCCGCGAGTTCCTCTCGCCGGAGTCTTTTTTCGGTTTTCTTTCCCTCAGCCCCGTTGGCGCGGCTTCGCGCTCATGCCTCCGCTGCGGCCCACAGCCGGCGGGTGATGCCCAGAAACAGCTGCGCAGCCTCCAGGCTTACCGCCTTTTTCTGCAGCGCGTGGATGCGGCGCTCCGGCAAGGGGAACGCCGCATCCAGCCGCCTCCCGCCTGCGGCGCACAGCCCATCGGCCACGCTGCGGGGCACCACGGCCCAGCTGTCCCGCTTGGTCATGAACATCTGCAGCTGGCTCATGATCTCCAGCTGGATCCGAGGCACCGCGTCCACACCCCATAGCTCCTGATGCCAGCGGGCAAACTCGTCGGTCCACCCCACGTACACCTCCTGCCGGACGGGCAGCTCGTCCGGCCCGATGCCGTCGGAATAGCAGGAGCCTGCCGCGCAGATGAGGACCATAGGTTCCGTCATCACCAGCTCCGCCCGTATGGCGTCGGTGCGGGGCGTGTCCGAGGTGAACGCCAGGTCTGTCTCGCCCCGCAGCAGGCTCTGGCAGGCCGCCTCCACGGTCATGTCCTGTATCTCCAGGTGGATGTCGGGGTGGTCCCGCATGAACTGCTCATACACCGGCGGCAGCAGATACGTGGACACGCTGTTGAGAGCGGACAGCCGCAGACTGCTTTTCCGGTTCCCAATGGCCAGCATACTGCGCACGATGTCCTGATATTGCAGGGACAGCTGGTAAAACCGCTTGCCCTCCTCAGTCAGGACCATCTCGCGGCTGCCCTTGTGCCGGAAGAACAGGGGGCACCCCACCTCCTTTTCCAGCGTCCGCAGACGGATGCTCAGGGATGACTGGCTGATGAACAGCTCCGCCGCCGCCTTGGAGATGCTGTGCTGCTTGCAGACGATGAGAAAAGCCTCGATTCCCGCGTTTGTCATATGGTAACGCCTCACTTCTATTGAATCCGCTCAATAGGATAGCATGATAAATTGTATTTTACAACCCCTCTATCTCTCATTATAATAAGGACGCAATTTGAGGAGGGATATTGACCCATGGAGCATACACCATTGAAAGGCCGTCCTTGGATGCCGCTGGCCATGGCCGCCCTGGGGCATATCATCTGGGGCTTCAGCGTCCTGTTTTCCAAGGTAGCCATGGAGGTGGCCCAGCCGGACGTGCTGCTGTCCATCCGTTTTCTGCTGTCGGCGCTGCTGATGACGCTGATGATCCTGTTTGGCAAGGCGAAGCTATCCCTCCGCGGAAAAAATCTGAAGCCACTGCTTCTGCTGGCCGTCACGGAGCCTATGTACTTCTACTTTGAGAGCTACGGCATCCTGTATACCAACGCCACGTTCGCAGGCGTGGTGCTGGCGGTGGCGCCGGTGGTGGCCATTCTGCTGTCCGTGCTGTTTCTGAAGGAGTACCCCACCCGCCGCCAGGCCGTGTTCTGTCTGCTGCCGGTGGCGGGCGTCATGCTGATGACGGTCTCCGGCAGCTCCATGGGTATCATTCGCCCTCTGGGCGTGGTGTTCCTGATGGGTGCCTGCCTGACCTCCGGCGCGTATAAAACGGTGAATCGCCGGACGGCTCAGGAGTTCACCGCCTTCGAGCGGACATATGTCGTGATGCTGGCCTGCGCGGCGGCGTTCACCCTATCGGCCCTCCGTACCATCAAGGGCGACCTCGCCGCCTACGTGCGGCCGTTGTCGGATCCGAAGTTCCTGATCTGCGTGGTGGTGCTGAGCCTGTTCTGCTCCATCCTCTGCAACAACATGGTCAACTACGCGGCGGGGAAGATGTCCGTGGTGAAGCTGTCGTCCCTGGGATCTCTGACCACCCTGTGTTCCATGTTTGCAGGCGTAGTTCTCCTGCATGAGCCGCTGACGCCCGCCCTGCTGCTGGGTTCGGTGCTGATCCTGGTAGGCATCCGTCAGGTCACGAAGCAGCAGTAATTCGCATAAAAACGGGAAAGCCCAGGAGAGCTTTCCCGTTTTCCCTTAGATATGAAACATATTCACCAGAAACACCAGTGCCAGCCCATAGTAGGTCACCACGGCCACCAGATCGTTGACGGTGGTGATCAGCGGACCGGAGGCCACGGCGGGGTCGATGCGGATCCTGTGGAACAGCATAGGAATAAGAGTTCCCACCAGGCTGGAGATGACCATGGCCACCACCAGCGACACCCCCACGCAACCGGAGATGAGGAATGCGGACAGCCACGCGTAGCCCTTGCACACGCGGACGTAGACGCCCAGGCACGCCAGAGCCATTACGCCCAGGCACCCGCCGTTCAGCAGGCCCACCCGCATCTCCTTGCCCAGCAGGGCCAGTTCTTCCCGCCACGTCAGCTTCTCGTCCATCAGCACGCGGATGGTGACGGCCAGCGACTGGGTGCCCACGTTGCCCGCCATGTCCAGCACCAGCGACTGGAAGCAGATGACGACAGGCAGCACCGCCACCACCGACTCGAAAACACCCACCACGGACGATACGCCCATACCCAGAAACAGCAGGGCGATGAGCCACGGCAGCCGCTTCTTCATGCTGACCAGCACCGGCTCCCGCAGGTCCTCCTCCGAGGTCAGGCCGCCCAGTTTGGCGTAGTCGTCGCCCATGGCGTCGTCCACCAGTTCCACCAGCTCCTGCACCGTCAGGACGCCCGCGATATGGCGGTCCTCCGTCAACACCGGCAGGGAGTCCTCCTCGTAGTCCGCGATGCGCTCCGCGCAGTCCGCCGTCCGCTCATTGGCGAAAACGTAGGGATAGCCGCGGCGGATGATGTCCGCCAATCGATCATTTTCCCGTGCAATGATGAGATCCTTCAGGTCGATGGCGCCGGCGTACACACCGCCCGCATCCACCACATACAGCGTGGCGATGTTGTCGTGGACTCCCGCCTGCCGCACCAGCTCGCTCATGGCCTCGCGGATGGTCAGCGTGTCGCGGATGCACACAAAGTTGCCGCTCATCCGGCTGCCGATATCCTGGGTCAGATCCTTCTTTACCATATTGTTCATCATAGTCGTGTCCTCCTTTGGCTCTGAAAATAGGCGCAAAAATGCACCGCCTCAGCGATAGTTGCCGCAGCAAGACGCCTGAGATGCGGTGCAGAAGAACACGACAAAATGGAATGTGGTCAGTTCAAGTCCATGAATGACCGCATCCGAAGCCCATATTCCCACGCGCCGCACATCCGGCTTCGTGCTGTACTTCCGCAGCTATCCATGAACCTTCACCTCCGTTCAAAATTTGCCTTTTCGGCGTACCGCTCCATGGTAGCAGTGTCGTCGGGAAATGTCAACCTTTTTTCGCGGCCCTCTCCCGCGCAAAAATTTTCAAATGCATCTTGACAGAAAGCCAAGCGCAGGTACTATTATGAAAATACAACAGGGAAACTTGAAACGCAAGGAGTGGTTTACGATGAATAAAAAGGTACGGATCATTTCCTCCAGTCCCCGCAGGGGCGGCAATTCCGAGACACTGGCAGCGGCGTTTGCCGAAGGCGCACAGGCGGCAGGGCATCAGGTGGAAACCGTGTATCTGCGGGAAAAGCAGATCGGCTACTGCAAGGGCTGCTTCGCCTGTCACGAGCTGGGACACTGCGTCCTCAGGGACGACGCCGCGGCGATCATCGCCAAGATGCACGACGCCGATGTGCTGGTATTCGCAACGCCCGTCTACTATTACTGCGTCAGCGGTCAGCTCAAGACCCTGCTGGATCGCGCCAACCCGCTGTACGACAGCGACTACGCCTTTACGAAAGCCTATCTGCTGGCGACGGCGGCGGAGGACGCGCCGGAGACCTTCGATGGGACCGAAAAGGCCGTGCAGGGCTGGGTGGACTGCTTCCCTCGCTGCACACTGGCAGGCACGGTGTTCGCAGGCGGCGTGAACGGCGTGGGCGAGATCGCCGGGCATCCCGCGCTGGAGCAGGCCTATCAGATGGGCAAAGAAGTCTAATCAGACAACATCTGAAGCACTTCCCTCAACCGCGCAAATATAGCAAGTCCCCAAGCCGTTTTGACGCAACGGCTTGGGGACTTTTTCGGTCGGAAACGGCAGCTTCGCTCAATACTTGAGCATGACCGTCCTGCATTCCTCGCAGATGGACGCCGGAACTCTCGTCCGGTGACTGGCCTTGAGGTCTGTGATCTTCACAAAGCCATCGGCATTCTTCGCGTTCTCAAATACACCCGGCACCTCGTTTGCAAAGCTGAACGCGCCGTCCTTGCTGCAAAAGAGGTATCCCTCCCGCATTTCCTTTCCACATTCGGGACATTTCATGATCGCACCTTCTTTTATTCGTTGGATTTCTGACCTGCACGCAGGGCCTCCTGCATCCGCTCCTCAAAGACCTCCGCCTTGATGAGCGCGATGCCCTGCTCCTCGTCCCCGAGGACGACCAGGCGGTCGCCTTCGCTCAGATGGAAGGTATCCCGCGCTGCCTTGGGGATGACGATCTGCCCCTTGGTGCCCATCGCCACCGTTCCCCACAGGTGCTTGCCCACCGGGGCGGGCGCCACCCGCGTCCTGCCGATCTCCTCATCCTGATGGACGAGGGCATCGATGGCGACCCCGTAGAATTTTGCCAGCCGGTCGCATTTTTCAATGTCGGGGATCGTTTCGCCCTGCTCCCACTTGGAGTAGGACTGGCGCGAGATGCCGATGACCTCCGCCACCTCCTCCTGCGTCATACCGCGGAGGTTTCGCAGGAGCGCCAGATTCTCTGCCAGCATATTGACCACCTCCTTGTCTGTGCCATTATTATACAGCACACAAAGGAAAGCTTCCACCATACAAACTTGTCAGAAAAGTGCTTTTTGTGTTCGTCTTGCCTGCACACCTCGCAGGTCATGCGGCGCGGTTCATTTGTGCGGCCTGATCGATGAACGCTTTCATAGCCTCGCAATTCAATTATCTGTTGTACTTTTTTCTGCTGACAACCGTTGTACCGATGGCTGCACCGCCGCTGGCAAACAGCAGAGCGATCCACAGCGCAAGGTTGCTTGTGTCGCCGGTACCCGGCGATTTGGGATCGTCCTCCGGCTTCGCCGCTGCGGAACTGCTCTTCCGCTTCGCCGTTACGGTGTCGGCTCTTCTGATCTCCTTTGTACCGTCCCTGTCGCTGAAATACCTGCCGCAGCCTTCGCAGTACCAATACTCGATATTGCCCTCGGCGACCCAGGTCGCCGCCTTTGCCGGGATGTGCTTTAAGTCGGCGTGGTTCTTCGCATCAAGCTCGCCGTATTCCGCACCGCAGACCGCGCACTTTGCCTTGTCCCTACAGGTCGCTTTCCCGCCGGAGCAGTCTTTGGTTTCGGAGCCAGCGCAGCCGTCTACCGTGCATTTTCGGGTGTGCGTACCGTCGCCGTTGGATACCCATTCACCGTAAGTGTGCCCGTCGTTGACCGTCACGGTCATTTCTGTGGTATTGCCGGCCTTGTCGGCAACTATGATCTTCTGTCCGCCGTTTGCCGGAGCAAGGCGGAAGCTGTCGCTTTCGTCAAGCTCGACCGTCGTGCCGTTTACGGTAACGGTATCTATATACTTCTCGGTAATTGCAACCGTCCGTGCTCCACAATAGGTCTTGCCGTTTTCTACGCCGCTGATGACAGGCTGCACATTGTCAAGCGTCAGGCGGTCGGAACGAAGATAGGTTATGTTCAGGCTCGCGTCAACAAGCATTACATAAACAATATACTCTCCGTTGGGTTCTATGCGGAACGGCTCCTCGTACCCGCTGAATACGAGAGATCGAAGCTCTGCCTCGGAGAGATCCTGATCGGTCACCAAATAGGAGATAAATACGGTTCCGCTGTTGTCGGCTGCGTTTATCGTTACCTCCTGCGTATCCTGAAAGAACAGGCCGGAGGTGAGCTCGTTTAAGAATTCCTGCCATTTATTTATGCCCATGACAATTTCGCCCGTCGGCTTTTCGATGTCTTTCCACCGTGCGGTGATTGTGATGTTTTCCGCAGGCATGGTTGCGGGAATCGCCTTATCCCAACCGATGAAAGTATAACCCTCTCTTGTCGGTTCGGCGGGGGTCTTGGCCGTCTCGCCCGCCTGGACGATCTGCTTGGCATAGATCCCGCCCAAAGCCCCGTAAGCATAGGTCACGGTGACAGGCGTGCCGTTGGGGTTGGGGATGTTGGTCTTGTCAGTAAGCTCGCTGCCGGTGTTCATGGGCTTGCCGCTGAGCTTGGCGTTCTTTTCCAGAGTCAGCCCGCCGTAGAATGTGCCGCCGGAGACATAGCCCTCCGTGCAGACGGGTTTGTAAAAGCTGCCGCCGGAGATGTTGCTCCAAAAGTTTTTAATTATGTCCCAATCCAGGTAATTATCAGGGATTGCCGCGGTGACGCTGCCATAGAAGCTGCCGCCCCGAATGTCGCCCTCGCAGGAGACATCGCCGGTGAAGACCGTGGTAGGCTTCCCGTCCGTGTGGTCGATAGCGTTGGTGGCCTTGAACTCAACACGTTGACTGTACCCGTTCCTTCCCACATACACCGAGCCCTCCACCCGGCCGCCGTTGGCATAGAGGAAGCAGCCGGGATAGTTGACGGTATAGGTCACTTCAAGGTCCATATAGATCGCAGCGCCGTATTCGATGGCGTCTGCCTCGGTATCGTCCTTTTCGGTGGCCGTGCAGCCCGTGATGCGGGCGTTCTCACCCAGCTCCAACTCAGCAAAGCCGATCAGGGCCACGCCGCCGCCGCGTTTCGCCTCGCAGCCGGAGATCGCAGCGTCCAGAACAGATATCTGGTCTGCGTGGCCGCGGACAGACAGGCCGCCGCCGCGTCCGCTTGCCTTGCAGTTCTCGATGCGGCCGCCGGTGATCCGGACGGTACTCCCGGATGTAAAGATGCCGCCGCCGCCCATGGCAGAGCAGCCGGCGATGACGCCGCCCTCCATGGTAAAGGAAGCCCCGGAGTAAATGTATACGCCGCCGCCGTTGGCGCCGTTGTTGGCGGAGACAACGCAGTTCCGGATGGCGCCGCCGGTCATGGTGACGGAGCCGCCCTCGGCATAGATGCCGCCGCCAAACGCGGAATTCGCTCCGCTCTGGACGCCGCAGGCATAGATGGTGCCGCCCGCCAGCACGAAGGACGCGCCCGCCTCCACATACACGCCGCCGCCATAGTAACTGTAGATCTGTCCCGCGCCATAGTCTCGCCGGTAGCCCTCGCCGCCGGTGATGAGGCCGCCTGCGGGGAGCTTGGCGTCTTCATGGGTCGCCGCAGGGCGGCTGTCGGTCATAGTCAGGGTCTTGCCCCCCGTGACGCGGAAGATGCTGCCCGGCTCCGCTTCTTCGGCATAGCGCAGCACATAGCCGTTCAAATCTACCGTGGCCTCGCCCGTGACCCGCAGTGTGCCGGAGATGGTCACGTCCTCCGCCAGCGTATACACGCCGCCGCCCAAGCCGTTAGCGATATAGGTGGCGATGTTGTCCGCTTTCAGCTTTGTTCCGGCGGTTCTGGCAAGCGCCCGCGCTGATACGCCGGTATCCTCTCCCACGGTGTAGGCCGAGTCCTCCGCCAGTGCCTGCACCGGCAGCAGCGTCAACACCATGCAGCACATGAGCAGGATACTAAGTATTCGTTTCTTCATGTTGTTACCTCCGTTTCGCCGTCCCTCGACAGCTTAAAATCGTATTTCATCTCCAGCATGGCGAATAGCTTATACATGACCTCTGTAGCGATTGCCCTGATATCCAGTGATTGGATAAAGGCAAGCGCCCTTGCCTGTTCCTCCTCCGGCACCTGATACACCCGCATGGTCGCCGTCAAAAAGCGGCTGAGCTTGCGTTCCAGCGGGAAATGGATGTCGCATTTCCGTGCCATATAATTGCGCATCAGCCCCGCCGTGCCGATTTCCATCTCATAAAAATCGCTGTCGCTGTAATCCGGGAAATTCCCGCCGAAGATCTGCTTCAGCTCCGCCGTGGTATGCAGGTAGATATACTCCGATGTTTCAGGCAGGGAGTAGGCTTCGATGTAGATCTCCCGCAGATTCTCGTTCAGCTCGGTCAGTGTCAGCTGGATCGCCGTTTCCACCGCATAGGCGTAAACCGGCGGCAGCTTGCTGTCCGCAATGCTTCTCGCCACGCCGAACTGCCCGCCGAACATCGTTTCGGTCAATTCCAGCAAAATTCTGTCCTTGGTGGGAAACAGATTCAAATAGCTTCCCCTTGCCACGCCTGCTTCCTCCACGATCTGGCTGACAGAGGTGTTTTTATACCCCTGCTCCAGAAAGAGACGGACGCACACGGTCAGTATTTTCCTCTTTGTTTCACTGCTGTCTCTCCGCAAAAATACCACCTCTTCCCAAACGTTTTAGTACACATACCAATAGTATATTATATCATGCACAAAAAGGCAAGCGGTATTTGAAGCTCACCACCGCAAATTGTGATCTTCCCGCAAACGCCGGCTGTTTCTATTACCCGCGAAGCGTATGACCGCGTGGTATGCCGGGAGCCTTTTTGCTTCTGCGCCGATGTATGATATGGCAAGATGGCTTCCGCAAATGCAAAAGCCATCTTGCCATATGTTCCATATGTTTACATATTCACCAAGCGCAGGTCATGTTATGGTCAGATTATTTTCTGCGCTTCTAAATATTACTCTGCCCTGCAAGTACGCCTGCATCGCATACCTTCAGCTTTCGCATCAATCATCTATCTCTGTCTCGTGCTTGAGGATCGCGCCGGTGGCGGCGTTGATCTCGTAGCTGTATTCCATATTGCCGGACTTGAACTCGACCTCATAGACGAGCGCGCCGTCCTCGTCGTCCAGTTCGATCTCCATGTCATACGCTTCATTTTCACTCACGCCCGCGTGGTTCAGGGCGATGGACTTTGCCTTGGCATGGCCGATATCCGCGCCGCCGGACGGTGCAGTGGGCTTTGCCGCCTCATCCCCTGCGGGAGCTGTGGCCAGCAAGTCCTTCTGCCCGCTGAGCACTTTCCCCGTGTAGGCGTCCACCAGGTACTCAAACTCACCCCATGCCGTGTGCAGCTCCACCTCGTAGTGTGCGGGGGATTCGTCCAGTTCGGAATCGACCTCCGCCGTGACGGAGTCCAACGCCGTTGTCCCGGCATACTGCTCCGCAGCGTAAGCGGCGGCATCCCTGCCGATGGGCATGGCGGGCGCGCCCGCTTCCGCCAGGTCCTTCAGCTCCTCCACCGAGAGCTTCGCCAGCGCGTCAAACTTCAGCGCCGGGTTGATGGCGAGGACGCGGTTCACCAGCGCCGCCTTGCCGGTGGAAATGTTGTTTTCCCGAGCCTGCTGCTCCCGCGTCGCGTCCTGCGTCAGCGTCTGCGTCAGGACGGCGGCCTTCGCTTCGCTGGTCTGCAGCACGCCGTCCACGGCGCTGGTCAGTTCACGCTGGAGCTTTTCCGCACGGGCTGCATCCTTGTCCTCCACCGAGATCATGATGGCGGAGGAAATACTGTCGAGATAGCCGTTTCGCACGAGACTGCCCACGATGGCGTTCACCGCCACATCCAGCTTTGCGCCCTTGAGGTCAGCCCCATTACTCATATCCGCCAGGATGGCTTTTGCATCCTCGTTGAGCGGCACGCAGGCCAGTACCTTTTCGTTCCTGCTGACCTTTAGTTCAATGCTGGGGTTCACATCCAGCGACACCACGGACGCCACCGCATGGGCCTGCTGATAGAGCACGCCTCCGCCGCACAGCAGCATCACCGCAAGGCAGGCAGCCACCAGCGTTGTCCATTTTCGATTTGCCGTTTTCTTTGTTGTCATGGGAATTACCGTTCCTTTCCGCGCTTCACAGCGGGAGAGAACGCCGCTCACATCGTCCGGCGCAGTCTTTTCAAGCGCCGCAGCCAGCCTCTGCTCCATTTTTTTATTGGTCATCGGGCGTCATCTCCTTCCAGACAGCTGCGCATCTTTTTCAATGCTCTGTGATATTTCGACAGGACGGTGGGAAGCGGCAGCTCCAGCAGCGCCGCGATCTCCCGGTGCTTCATGCCTGTGACCGCGTGGAGCAGCACAATGCGTCGCTCCTCCTCGCCAAGCACAGCCAACGCACCTTGCAGCAGTGCGCGCTCATCGGCGTCCAGTCCGCACTCCCGCGCGGGAATGGCGTCCCATTCCTCCTCGCTGAGGGCGGCATGGCGTTCCTCCCGCCGCAGGCGCATCAGGCACAGGCTGCGGCACACAGTCAGCAGCCAACCCATGGGCGAGCCGATGGGACGGTACTGCGCCGCGCAGTCCCACACCTGCACATAGACGTCCTGCGTAAGATCCTGCGCGTCCTGCGCGTTTTTGAGGTAGGACAGCGCAAGGCCGTACACCGCCGTCCGCGTGCGCTGATACAGCGCCGCCAGCGCGTCACGCTCCCCGCCAGCAATGTGGAGCAACAACTGCTGCAGCTCGTGTCGCTCCTCCGCCGGCGCATATTCGGTTGTCATCAGCATACTGAGCATGGGCTTTTTTCTCCTGTCATCCGTGTAATGCACGGAAAGGGCGTTTTATTGCATTTGGAATTAAAAAAATTTGGTTGGGGTCCGCTGAGCACCTCATATGAACCCCACATGGAACTGGCTGCGGCAGGCACAAAAGAAAACAGGCAGCCTCGTTATAAGGCCAACTCCTTCCACATTATTCTTATGCCGTTTCCTGCATCCCGTCCGTCCGATAAATCGAATTTACATGTTTCTCATGACGATTGGAGATTGTCTTATCAACAAACTCTTCTGTGTCTTTTGACCCCAATGCCAGGGCAAATGTTCCCACGGCCAATATACCCGCCAGCATGAATTCCGCAATTCCCAAAAGGATAAAATTTATGTTCGTGCAGCAGGTATGCCGGAACACATAAGGCGTGATGTGCGGCAGAGGCTTGTCCGGATGCAGCTTTTGATACTTCTTTGCCCAGCGCATTTCATTCTCGATGTGCAAAGCGACCTTCGGACTGTCGTTCTTGTCCAGCATGATGAAGCCGTTGTAACCGTCTACCATAAAATGCCATTGATTGCTTCTTGCAGCGAAAAGGGAACAGCTCAGCTTCCAGCCAAATACCCGGAAGCTGAGCTGTTTGTTGGCCTTTAAGGCATGATAAGGCGATTATCGTGCGCGTTTTCTCTTATAGTGGACAGCGCCTGCCAGCGTAAGGGTACTTGCCAGCATAAGGGCGCTCCACAGCGGAAGATCGCTGCTGTCTCCGGTGCGGGCGCTGGCAGTGCCCTTGACGAAGACGACCTCGATGGTATGGGTTCTGCTGACATTCTCAAAGGTGTAGGACTTTACCGCACCGATGCTCTTGCCGTCGATCTTGACATTGGAGACGGCATAGCCCTTATCCGGGGTGATGGTGAAGGTCTGATCTCTGCCCTCACGGACGCTGACGCTGCCGGAGGGGGAGATAGAGCCGCCAGCCCCGGCGGTTGCCTCGATGGTGTAGTAGCTGTAGCCGCTGCTGTCACCGCCGTTGGACTTGTGATGCAGCAGCTCGATCTCGCCGGTCAGGGTCGTGTAGTTGGTGTCCGTGGGCGTAAAGCGCCACTTGTAGGTCGTGTTGGCTTTGACCCTAGTATCGTCGGGCAGAGCATTGCCCTTGTCATCCAGCCATTCCAGCTTGCCGTCATTGGGATCCAGCGTGCTTCCCTCGGTGGTCAGTGCCGCGTCCTTCAGCGTCTTGCCGCCGGTGGTGATCTTGGTGTAGTTCGGCTCGCCGGTAGGCGTGGCCGGTTTGATCATGAGCACGAAGGGAGCGCTGGTGACATCGTTATAGTCGTTGTCTCCCGCCTTGGCAGCGATGACACTCACAGAGCCGACCCTGACGGGAGTCAGAACGCCGGTATTGGGATCAATGGCCGCTTCGCCGGTGCTGTGCGCAGTGTCAATGCGGTAGGTCACAGCGCCTGTGCCGGAGCCGCCAGTGGTGGTCAGCGTCAGCTTTTCACCATAGATTACGGAAGTGTTGCCGGTGATGGTCAACGGCTTCTGATCGTCCTTTTCTGTCAGAGTGATGTTCAGCGTGATGGTGAAATCCTTATAATTGTCACAGGACGCCTTGAGAGTGAGGGTGATCTTGTCACCGGCCTTGCCGCCGGAAATCGCGTAGGTCAGCAAACTGCCGTCCGTTGCGAAATCTTTCTTGGTAAGTGTGACATTCGAGCCGGTGCTGACGCTGTATTCGCTGTTATAGCTCCACGTTTGTCCGCCGGGAAGCCCCGACCAGTCCGGTGTGTAGGTGTGCTCCGAGGTGTCCGTGTACTTCTGCGCCAGCTCGACCGTTTTGAGGCTGCCGCCATCCGACGGTCCGACGGTCACGTCAATGGCGACGTTGAGCACTTCGCTATAGGTCTCATTGTCGGGCTTGAAATCAGCATAGAATCTTCGGGCGCCCAGTTGATCCAGCACCGTCTCCGGTTCTTGCCAGCGCCATGTGCCGGGTGTATTTCCCTCCGGATTGGGCAGAGCGATCTGGCTGAGTTTCTGGCCGTATTTGGCTGTCAGGCCGGTGGGTTTCGTGCAGGTCGGTATCGCCTTCATTACCCAAAACTTCTTACACGCCGTGGTGAACGAGTCGTAGTTCTTCGTCTCGCCAAGCTCTGCGTACATATAGTAGCAGGTTCCGGCGCTCAGCGTGTCCGGCTGAATGTTCTCCCACTTTTTGCCGCCGCTGTTGGAATTGGTGGTGTTATAGTAGTAGGTCACGCTTCCGTCACCCGTCCGGTCTGTCAGGCTGGGCGTGCTGGGCGTCTCGCCGTAAATGTAGAATTTCATGCTGACCTTGCCGTACTGTTGGGCCTTGTCGACCTTGACCGTTGCGGTGCCGGTCGCTTCCGTATAGGCATTTCCATCCTTCGGGGTGAACTTCCATCCGATATCATGGCCAAGCGTACTCGCATCCAGGATCGTATCGTCCGGCAGCTGCCACGCGAAGGTGCCTTCAACGGCTGCGTCGGTGGTGGGATCCTTCATCGTGCCCGAAATCCGGCTCTCGCTCAACGTCTGGCCGTAGGTGATTTTGCTTGCGGTGATGCTGCCATCCGCCACGGGCGTGATCCGGTCTACCGCGTTGAGGACGAGCGTCAGTTTAAAGTCCTTGTAGTTGGTGGTGGTGACCGTCACCGTGGCGGTGCCGATCTGGCCGGTCGCTGTTCCATCTTTCGCATAGAGACCTACCAAAGTCAGCTTGCTGCCCTCAAATTCCGCTATCTCCGGGTCGATATAATATCCATGAGCGGTGAAGTTGATAGCAGTCTGCCGATTCCCCAAATCGTAGCGCACGGTGCCGTAATCTCCATGGGGCGCGGCGGGCAGCAGCTGCGCGAAGTCATAGGTGTACGTCCGCTGCGTGCCGTTGATCACGCTCAGCGTGCCGCTGGCAGCTTCGGGTGCTGTGGCCTTGTTGATGGGAAAGTCCTGGGTGCTTCCCTGGATAACGTAGTTGCCGCCGTCAACGTCCTTGATGGTCACCCGTCCGGTACCGGCGTTGGTGTTGTTGGAATACTCTACCGTGTATTCTCCCTCCGGAATGACCGCATCTCCGTCCTCGAGGGTCACGGCCGGCTCCAGCGCATCGCCGGTGTAGGTGCAGGATGCGACTTTCATCGTGGGCGTCACGGTTTTTGGCGTGATCTTCCACTCGACCGTGGCCGTGCCGGTGTAGTTGCCGGTACCTTCGATGGTCAGGGTGATGCTGTCGCTGACATCGGTGGCCGAGCCGCCGCTTTTGATAATGTAGGTGATTCTTGTTTCATCCCAGTCCTCCAGCGTCACGCCGGTGATCTTCGGCGATTGCTCCGCCGCGTTGTACTCGAGGCTGGTAGCTTCCAGCGTGATGGCTGCGCCCTCGATGGATTTGGGGGCAACGGGGACTTTCACGATGTCGGTTACGGCTGCGTATTCCTCGTAGCCTTCCGCCGGGGTGAATGTCCAATCGAAGTACACATCGCCGGTGTTAATGGGTCTGTCGTATTTATTCAGCCACGCGAAGGTGCCCGGGACCTCTTTTCCTGTGGTGGGGTCCTTCATCGTGCCCTTGACTGTGAGCGTGCTGTTTTCCAATGTCTGGCGGTAGGTGATGCCCGTCGCGCTGATTTTGAAGTCATCTGACTGTACGGGCGTGATCTTCTCGCCAATAACGACCTTGATGGTCAGCTCAAACTGCTGATAGTTCGCGGTTACAACCGGGGCGGTTATCGTGCCGATCTGCTTGTTCACCTCTGCGGAGTGCGCGGCCACGATGGGCAGAGTCAAAATGCCCTCGTTTGACACGAACATACCGTTGTTACTGTCGAGGTAGGTGCTATCCGTAAAATGGTAATCACACCCTTGATACTTGATTTTGCCGTACTCGCAGCCCGAAGTCAGCTCCGGCAGGAGCGTGGCCAGATCGAGCGTATAGGTCTTTGCCACGTCGTTATAAACAAACAGCGTGATCTCAGCCGGGGTCACAGTGGCCTGATCGATCTTGAAGCGGTCATCATTGGCGGTGAAATTGAAGTTGTCCGATCCGACGTCCGCCGCCTCGCCCTCGAACACGTAGTTGGAATCTGTGAGCGTCAGAGTGAAGGAAATGGTCTCTTTCGTGCCGGCGTCCGGCGAATCCTCATAGGCAAAGTCATCCTGCCGCGTGGTAAAGCGGGCGTCCGTGATCGTATAAGCGCTCTCAGGGAGGGAAATCATATTGCCCGCAGCGTCGAGGAACGCCAGATTGGCCTTGGGAAGCGTAACGCTTGCGCTGCCGTCGTAGGTCTTGGAGACGGAAGTGACGTTGCAGATGCCTTTGATCTTCACCGGGCCGATGGTTACTTTTATGGACTTAGCAGCGGTGTCATTGTAGCCCTCAGCTCCTACGACTTTGTAATAGACCGTGTACGTTCCGGCATCGGCGGCGGTGGGAGTGGCAGTGCTGAAGCCGCCGCTCGTGCCCAGACGGTACTGCATCTCGCCGTACTTCGCGTCCACGCTGCCCTTCGTGACGAGTAGCTGCTCATTGCCGTTGTAGGTCAGCGCGTTCGCCGCGGGCGCGGTGATCGCGCTGGCCGGGATGGCGGCCTTGGTGACGGTCAGCTTTTTGTGACTGCTCGTCACCGAATAGCCGTCCTTGGTGGCGGTGAAATAAATGTCGTAGGTTCCGATCGTGTTAGCGTCGAGGTCTACAACGTAGTACCAGCTGCTGCCAATCTTTTTATATTCAGCTTTCTTCTGGCTGTATGTGGGAGTGTTGTTTCCAACGATCTGCCCGGTGTAGATGTATACATCCGCGTCCTTCGCATTGCAGCTGGCGCAAAGCTGGACGGTCGTGCCCCGCTCCACCTTCGGCGAGTTGCCGGTCAGGTTCTTGCCACCGACCTTCAGATACAGGGTCTTGGAGGTGATGGGCAGTCTATTGATGATAACATTGTTCAACTGCGAGCCTTTGACATCATCCCGGGCATACCACTTGTGGGTGCCGTCCGCGTTGAGCACCTTGTATCCAAGTGCTGTGTCATTCAGAATATTTTTCCACGTCGCGCCCTCTGCCAACGTCAATTCGCCGATCACGGCGGGATATTTCGACCCGGCGAGTTTTGCACCCTTGTAGGCAACGACCTTATCAATGCTGGCTGTGGTCGTGTTTTTTGTGTTGCTGAACGTGGTGGTGTTGCTGCCCGCAGCCGCCTTGACCGTCACCGTGCCCTTGATGGAGTGGCCGTTCAGGTCAAGTCCCGTGTCCTGCGTGCCGTTGATGGTATAATCGCCGGTCACGTCGGCCAGCAGCTGAAGGGTCGCGCCGCCGTCTCTGTCTGCATCAATGGCCGTCTGCAAATCAGCAAATCTCCGCAGCAGTCTGCTGCCCTCGCCATTGTTCAAGGCTGTTTCAGCCACCGCGGGCGCGTTGCAGTAGGGACAGTTGGTGCCGTCAAAGCCGTTCTTGCCGCCGTGGGCGCAGGACTTTACCACCAGGTCGCAGGTCTTGGAAGCGGCTTCCTTCAGCGTGAGCTGCGTGTCGCCACAGTAGTAAGCAAGCCCCGCGTTTCTGGGAAGCAGATCGCCCAATGTGATGCTGTTATTCAGCCGCAGATCTTTTCTCAAAATCTTTCCGCCGTGCAGCTCGACTTTGCCGCCCCAAACCTCCAGCTGGAGCAGGGTGGTGCTGTCTTTCTCCGGATCAAATACCAGTGTACCGCCGTCCCGCACGGTCACTCCCACCGCGCCGTTGCCGCCGCTGCTGTCAATGACCGTCAGATTACCGGTGAGAGCCTGACCCGTGGCCGTAGAGCCGCCGACATTCAAGCTGTGCCCACTCAGGCTATGTCCGTTCAGATCCAGCGTGAGGGTCTTGCTGGCATATATGCCGTAAGGCAGCGTCCCGTTTGCCAGCAGGGTGATGATCTGACCGTCAGCTGCCGCATCCAGCGCGGACGGCACATCGGTATAATAGGTTTCGCCGATGCCAGCCGCAAACTGCGTCCCGCAGACCGCGCATTTGCCGTCTTTGTCGATGGCGCTTGTGCCGTCTGTATCCTTGTGGGTGCAGGAAAAGCCGCAGGCGCACTTGTTGTCCACCATGGTGTGGGTGTGTTCCTTGACGGTTACGTCGGCCAGCTCCGTTGCATTGCCGTCCTGCACGTCATCGCCCTTGTAGAAAGCGTGCACCTTCTGCGTATCCAACAGGGACATGAGCGGCTGCAGCTCTTCTGCGATGTAGCTCTTAATGCTTTTGAACGTGCCGCCGCTGATGGCGATGGTTCCGTTGCGCGTGAACTGCACACCGCCAAACGTGCCGTCCGTAATGTTCAGCGTGGCGCCGGAAGCGACAACCCATTCACCCGCGTGATTGGAGCCGCCATTGACGGTGACGGAAGCACCCTCAAATACGGTGAGGCCATACACCGTGCCGTTGCTGACGGTCACAGAGCCACTGTTCGCGTCGCAGAAAAGTCCCGCGCATCCTGAACCGCCGATCTCGCCGCTCTGGATGTCCAGTGCGCCGGCCATGAACATGAGATTTGAAATTCTGCCGTAAGCGGCCTCGCCTGTAACAGTCAGGTTGCCTGTCGCGAGAGTTTCTTTTTTCTGCGTTTCCTCGTTCGTCTCCGAGAATCCAACCTCGAGGTAGTCGACCGTCTTGTGGTTCAGATCGAGCGTCAGGGTTTTGGTGACAACGGGTACGATGGAAGCATACTGTTCGAACGTAAAATCTTCACCGAGCGCATTGAGGGCGTCTGCATCCGTCACATGGTTGGCCAGCAGCTTGACGGTGTCGCCGTCCCGTGCCGCATTCAGCGCCCTGGGGAGAGACTTGTACTGTTTGCCGTTCACCTCGGCTGCATCCTGCAAGCCGGTGACGGTGATGGTGGCGCTTGCCTGCACGGAGGTGTTCCCCACCTCGTGAACGAACAGCGTGTACGTGCCACCGGGCGTTTCCTCATCGATCTTGACGGAGACGATATAAGTGCCGTCGCCGTTGTTCTTCTGGCTGATGGTAAAGTAGCCATTGACCGCGCTGCCTTGAACATAGGCGTTCAGCGTGTCCGTGCCGGTATAATTGGCAGTGAACACGGCGGTCTTGCCCGCGGTAAGGCTCTTGCTCGTTTCGGTCAGCGTCAGGCTCGGCGCTGCGGGTGTGGTGCTGCCCACCTGTTTGTTGGTCAGCTTCTTTGCGATTTCGCCGCCTACTTTATAGGTATCGGTGTCAAAGCCAGCTTCCGCAGCGGTATCGCCGTTCACTGTGGCGGAGCCGTAGAGCGTTTTGGCGGCAGGCTCTGCCGCGCTATCCAGCTCGACCGCCTTCACTGCGCCGGAGATCAGCATATCCGGGCCATCGAAGTACAGCGTGCCCTTCACGCCGACCTGCGCGCCGCTGACAGAAGCAGAGCCGGAAACCACGTTCAGCCCGCCGGTAATGGCCGCTTCCGCTTCGGCGGGCGCGGTCATGTTGAGCGTGCCGCCGCCTACCTTCACAGTACCATCGACCGTGCCGCCGTTCAGCGTCAGACTGTCCGTGGCATCAATATTGCCGGTGATGCTGTGCCCGTTCATGTGGATGGTCGTCGCGGCGTAGACGGTGAGGTCTTCCGTGACGCTGTCGAGCAGCGTGATCTCGCCTTCCTCCATATTGTCCAAGATCTCCTGCACCGTTTCATACTGCGTCCCGCCGCTCTCCGCGATGTAGTGCGTCCCGCCGCTTCCTTCGCCGTTCTCCGTGACGTCGGCGAAGACTGCCGTGGGCAACAGCGTCAGGCAGAGCGTGAGCGCCAGAAATAAGCTCAATACTCGTTTTTTCATAAGCTCCTCCTTTAGGATAGATCTCAATGAGCTGCTTCTCCCGGAAGAGCTGTTGTTCTGGGATCAGTCCGGAACGAGTGGCGAAGTCACGCTTCGCTGCTTCGTAATTGCCGGACGAATATAATCCGGTGTAGTAATGACCATGAGATACGCCCTTGCGGTCGAAGCTCCAGTCCCAGGTAACAAACTGGACACCATATTTGCTCTGGATACCGGCCAGCACGATGTCATTGAAATCCGCCAGCACCTTGTAGCCGTCCTCCAGACCGTCGGCTTTCAAAAAGGGCGCCGTCTCCATCTGCCGCATATATTCCGCTGTGGTCCTGACGATCTCATACACCTTGTCCTTGGCATCGATCCGTTCCGGCTCATCGATATCCTCATTGCGGTAGGTAATACCGCCGTTCTCGGTCACCTCGCACAGCGGCGCACCGTCAAGCAGGACACGCAGTCCACCAGCGTGAGTCCTGTCCGTGTGAAATCCTTCTCGGGCAAGGACAATTGCTGCTTCTCTGAGGTAGTGGTTCTTTTCTTCTGCGCTGATACTCATATAACTCCCCCGTGTATAAAAAAATAAGGCCGGAGCGATCATGCTCCGGCCTACAAATACAGGCGCTGCTACCAGCGCCCTTTTTGAAATGAAAAAGGGCGCCGCTCCATTGGTCCGTCAGGACCAACAAAACGACGCCCAAATCTTTGTGATTCTTTTTTAAGAAAAATACCGCTGCCAGCCAGAAAAATCGCCGCTCAAAAAGGGCGCTGGCTGAATATATCTGCCAGAAGGGAGAAAATGCCCGGTTCGAATCGGGGCAGACGCTCTGAAACAGCGATTTGCATCTATGGTTTGAAAGAAGAAATCCGGGCCCGAAAAAGCCCGGAAACGGTTGATGCGCCTGGCTTTTCGCCAGAC
>ERZ857785.904-NODE-904-length-35918-cov-33.245685_pt1 | contig 35918 bp, 28 predicted proteins | sample MGYA00519763_ERZ857785 | MGnify/ENA primary metagenome ERZ857785 (study PRJEB31778, sample SAMEA3449365) | human gut metagenome | biome: human gut; feature: human-associated habitat; material: faeces | place: United Kingdom | collected 2010/2012 ...
ACCTATACTTCAATATTTTCAAAGAACTTTTGCGATTTTTTACCGGACACTAATAATGAGAATTAATAATTGTTTCTATTTTTTTATCAACGTTCAATCCAAACACTAATACAACAATCCCAATTACTGCCACTAAAATAGTAAGCAGCCATGAAAAAAAGTTATATGTATGATTCGTATATTCTTGTGGAGATAAAACTAACCCATCACGTTTTAATGACGTAAGTAATTCCATTGAGTTATTACTTAATGAATCAACTTTCAATAATTCTTCAGAATTAACAACCCACGGATATTTTTCTCCATTAACTATATAAACTTCATATCCACAAGCATGAAAAAGAAAGAATGCTATTGGAATTAATACTAAAATAATTGTTGGTAACCACGTGCAAAATCTTTTCATAAGCAATAAAACCATCTTTATATACAAATATACAGAATTCTATCTAATAAAGAATATGAATTAACTAATATTTGTCACCAAGTTATACTCCCATAAGTCATTTCCTGCCACCTCGCGCCTCTTCCCGCCAGAAGGGGCGCATTTGGTGTTATGAACTGAAAAAGGCTTTATCTTGCCGGCGGATTTTCACCATTCATTCGATTTATTCATTTAATTATCTGCATTATGGCAAGAGAACAGGAAAAGCTATCGAAGGACGTGCTGGCCGTCCTCGACAAAAAGACGAACGATCTGCGTCTGGTCAGCGAAATGAACGAGCAAACGGGAGAGTTCAACACCGTGAGCACGGCTCCGGGCGATCGGCGCAGAGCCCTTTCGTTCGACAGCCGAACGGTTTTAGGAACCTTTTTCGAAAACCTTCGCAACCAATACGGACGCCCGTCCGACCTGGGCTGAAGTTTCTTCCGGATCGGAATCGAAAAACTCGACCGTATCCTCGATTCCATCATCCAAGTCCGCGAAGGCAAGGATCAGGATGGCTCCCTGGCCAAAGAGGTCTCCAACTACGAACTCAACAACGAGGGGCGTATCGCCAAGTTCGCTGACCGTTATAAGTTCGAGGAACGGGAACTTCCGTGGGATCAGATTCAGGCGTTGGGTCTGAACAAAGAAATCCTGCTGGAGAATCAAAGCATGGGCGACATCCTCAAGGGACGTATTCCCAACAAACTGGTGCCGCTCAAACATAAGATGGACGGCCGCTGGGTCGATCTGGGCCTCGGTACGATTTCACCGATCCGCGACGATGCGGGCAATGTCCAACTCCGTATCTTCACACGTCTGGACGAGCCGCAGTACAAAATATCGCCGTATAAGGAGCTCTTCACGGACAAGGAGATCGAGCGCCTCGAAACCGACGGACATCTGGGTTCCACCAAGAAAATGAAAGATTTTACCTCGGGCCGCGAGTGCGAGTGTTATGTCAGCGTCCATGAGGCGACGAACCGCCTGACGACGCTTCCGGTCGATGCGCTGACGCTCCCCACCCGAATCTACGGCAAAGAGATCGGCGACGACATCGAGGCGCTGCGCTCCGGCAAGGAGATCTTCGTCGAAGACATCCACCTCAAGGACGGTCGGGTCATCTCGGGCCATGCACGCGTGGACGCCAACCGCGGAGACGTGGTGTTCCGCAACGACAATAATCCGCATCTGCGCATCCACGATACGGTTTTCGGAGTCAAGGTAAGTGCAGACATTCAGGCGAAGCTGGCCAACCACGAGGTCGTCTTCATCCCCGGCATGAAAGTCGGCGGCAAGACGATCAGCACCGACCTTCGTTACAGCGACACGGGCCGGCCCCTGTTCGGCAACAACGCCCGCAATTACCGTTCGCGTCTGGGCGAGGAGAACCCGCGTCCGCGCCAGCGCGTCCGCCGGCGTCTTCCGTCGCTTCCCGGCGCACAACCCAAAGGCATGAAAATCGGTTAGCCATTATGAAACGACACGTAGAAGAGAAAGAGTTGCCGTACTTCGCGGCAACTCTTACCGCTTATTTGCGCGAAAGCCATCCCGAACTGCTTCCCGACAAACACTTCATCGCCGAGCGGAGCGACCATGCGGCGCAGACCTATGAACGTGCCGTTCGCAACGGCAACAGCGTCTACGAGGCTCTGGAACTCTCGAACGCCGTTCTGTACCAAGACCTGCGTTTTTCGAAATACGATGCGATCTTCGAGGTCGTATCGGAATGGTTCCCGGAGGTCGCAGCCCGGCAGCGCACTGCTTTCTGCCTGAAACTGCTTCCCGTCTGCGAAGAGGCATTCGAGATGTACGACCTGACCGACGACTTCGAGAGCAGCCCGTCCTATAAAAATCTTCTATTGGAACTTACCGGACTCATCCAAACTCACATCGAACTGCATGGCATACAATAAAAGGAAACATCTGGAGGCGAACATCGCCGCCCTGCGTATCGCTTTCGCTCCATCGACGGTACTTACCCCGCAGCAGCGAGATGCCCTGGCTGCGTACAGCGGCTTCGGAGCGTTGAAATGCGTCTTGCAGCCGGCCGCTGCGGACGACGACCTCGCGCAGTGAAAGACCGACCGGGAACTCTTCCCACAGGTGAGGGAACTGCACGAACTGCTGCGCCATTATGCCGGCAGCGAACAGCGGTATAAAGACTTCGTGCAGAGCATGCGCAATTCTACGCTGACGGCATTCTACACACCGCCGGCCATCGTGCGTGCACTCGCCGAGGCGCTCCGGGATGCAGGTGTCGTTCCCTGCAGGCTGCTCGACCCCAGCGCCGGGGCCGGGATTTGCCCGTCGTCGTTCCGGGAGACCGCCGACGGCGAAGTCGAAATCCTCTCTTTCGAGAAAGACCTGCTGACCGGACAAGTGCTCTCCGTACTGGCCCGGGAACGAGAACAGGTCGTCATCGACGGTTTCCAAACCATCGAATCGGCCTATGACAGTTATTTCGACGTGGTGACGTCCAATATTCCTTTCGGTGATACCCGGATTTTCGACGCTGCCTTTCGGAAGAGCGACGACCCGGTTCGACGACAAGCGCTCAAGGCTGTTCACAACTATTTCTTCATCAAGAGTCTGGATACGCTCCGCGAGGGCGGCATTCTGGCGTTCGTCACCTCGGCGGGCGTCATGGACGCTCCCGGCAACGAACCCGTCCGCCGCTATCTGATGGAGCATGCGCGGCTGGTTTCGGCCGTGCGGCTGCCGAACAACCTCTTTACGGAGTATGCCGGTACGGAAGTGGCCAGCGACCTCATCGTTCTTCAGAAACAGAGCGAAAAGCGGGAGCTTACTCCCGACGAGCAGCGCTTCGTCAGTTCGTCCGAGATCGGCAACGGAATTTACCTGAACGACTACCACCGGGATTTCAAGCACGCGATCCATACGACGTTTTCGCATGAAAAAGGTCTCTATGGACAATCCTCTCTCGTACTGCACTACGACGGAGGCCCGGAACGGATCGCCGAGCGGCTGCGCGGAATCCTCGCACATGATTTCGCAACCCGCCTCGATACCGAACGATATACGCAATATCTCCGTCCACACCATATCCCGCAGGCGCAAACCGTGCCGCCGACCGCCCGGAGGCAAAATCGGGTCGCGGCTCCGCAATCCGTGGCGCCACCGGAGCCGGCATCCATTGCACCGGCTCCGGCCGCATCGCTTTTCGGCAGCGCTGCCGCCGTTCCGATCGCCCGCCGTCCGCTGGGACAGCGGCGGCGAGCGGGGCGCAATACGGATACGACCGGCATGTCCGATCTCTTCACACAGGGAAATCTGTTCGCACAACCGGCGGAGGCCGCGGATGCAGCGGATGCCCCGGCAGCAGTCGCTACGCCGGCTTCGGAGAATAAAGATCCGCGGCCCTTTACCGGCACGATGCTTCCGCACTACAAAGAGCGGTCGTTGGTTCTGTTCGAAGGGCAAGTCGGGCGTCTGGGCGGCCTGACACGACAGGGCTGCACGTTCCATCCCGAAGAGCTGGGAACCTTGTCCCGATACCGGGCCGAACGCTATATCCCGTTGCGGGATACCTACCAGCTGCTCTACCGGCTCGAAATGCAGAACGAGATCAAATACAAGGGCCTGCGGCGCAAACTCAACGGATGTTACGAGAACTTCACGGCTCTGTTGGGCGATCTGAACAAGAAAGAGAATGCCGCTTTCATCCTGAATGATCCCGGCGGGCGGGAGGTGCTGGGGCTCGAACGTTTCGTAGAAGGCCGAAAACAGCTCTCCGACATCCTCCGACGCCCCGTATCGTTCGACCCTAACGAGCTCAAACACGTCGATACGGCGGCCGAAGCGCTGGCCGCCTCGCTCAACAAGTTCGGACGGGTGGAGTTCCCCTATATGGAGTCGCTCGCATCGCGTTCCCGGCAAGAGCTGATCGACGAGCTGGGCGATCGCATTTTCTACAATCCGATGGTCAAGGGGTATGAAATCCGCGAACGGCTCGCGGCAGGGAATGTCGTCGCCAAAGCCGAATGAATCGAAAATTACCTCAAGGAGAATCCCGACGACGATGCCAGCTGCCGCTCGCTCGCGCTGCTTCGTGAGGCCGCACCCAAACGCATCGAGTTCGAGGAGCTGGATTTCAACCTCGGCGAGCGATGGATACCGACCGATATTTACGAAGGCTTCTGCGAGCATTTCTTTCAGGTTCCCGTATCGGTAAGCTATTCGGCGAAGATGGATGCCTTCGGCATCGAGAACCACGGGTACAGCCCTCTGATCTCCCAGAAATACGTCGTCAAAGGGGACTTCGAGGTCTACGACGGTATGGATCTGTTGCACCATGCCATGCTCAACACGCTGCCCAACATCAACAAGGACGGCGGCAAGGATGAACACGGCAAGACCATCCGGATTCCCGACTTCGAGGCCCGGCAGAAGGCCGACACGCTCATCACCGAAATCCGGCAGGCGTTCGTCGAATGGCTGCATGCGCAGCCCGACGATTTCAAGGAGCGGCTGACCGATCTCTACAACCGCAAATTCAACTGTTATGTCCGTCCACGCTACGACGGCAGCCACCAGCAGTTTCCGGGGCTCGACCTGCGGGGGCTGGGCATCGAAGACCTGTATCCCAGCCAAAAGGATGCGATCTGGATGATCAAGCAGAACGGCGGCGGCATCTGCGACCACGAGGTCGGTACGGGCAAGACGCTTATCATGTGCGTCGCAGCGTATGAGATGCATCGTCTGGGACTGGCCCGCAAGCCGATGATCATCGGTATCAAAGCCAACATCCACGAAATCGCCCGAACCTTCCGCACGGCCTATCCCAATGCCCGTCTGCTCTATCCCGGCAAGGAGGACTTCACGCCGGAGAACCGCCTGCGGATCTTCAGCGACATCAAGAACAATAACTGGGACTGCATCATCCTTACGCACGAACAGTTCGGCAAGATACCCCAGTCGGCCGAGGTGCAGCGGCAGATTCTCCGGCAGGAGATGGACGACATAGATGAAAATCTGGCGTCCTACGAAAAACAGGGCGGACATGTGGACGGCTGGATTCTGCGCGGTCTGGAGAAGCGCAAAGAGAATCTGGATGCCAAGCTTCACGAGTTGCAGGAGACAATCGACGCGCAAAAGGACGATACGGTAGATTTTCAGCAGATGGGAATAGACCATCTGTTCGTCGATGAATCGCACAACTTCAAGAATCTGATGTTCAACACCCGCCACAGCCGCGTGTCGGGACTGGGAAATACCGACGGCAGTAAGAAGGCCACGAACCTGCTGTACGCCATCCGCACCATTCAGCAACGCACGGGGCGCGATCTCGGCGCGACGTTCCTTTCGGGAACGACCATCGCCAATTCCCTGACGGAACTGTATCTGCTGTTCAAGTATCTGCGTCCCAAAGAGCTGGAGCGACAGGACATTCCCTGCTTCGATGCGTGGACCGCGGTATTCGCGCAGAAAACATCGGAGTTCGAGTTTTCGGTGACCAACGAAGTGATCTCCAAAGAGCGTTTCCGCTATTTCATCAAGGTTCCGGAGCTGGCCATGTTCTACAACGAGATTACCGACTACCGCACGGCCGCAGACGTGGGAATCGACCGTCCCGAGCTGGACGAGGAGCTATGCCAGATACCTATGACCGACGATCAGCAGGCGTTTTTGGACAAGCTGGTGCTCTTCGCCAAGACGGGCGATCCCGAACATATCGGACGCACCGACCTGAGCGACGGGGAGGTCAAAGCCCTGATGCTGTTGGTGACGATGTACTCTAACAAACTCTCGCTCGACATGCGGCTGGTAAGTCCCGCGTATGCGGATTCGCCGGGCAACAAGGCCAGCCGCAGTGCCGCCAACATCGCAGAATACTACCGGCGATACGAAGATCAGAAAGGTACGCAGATGGTCTTTTGCGATCTCTCGACCTATAAGCCCGGCATCTGGAACGTCTATTCGGAGATCAAACGCAAACTGGTCGAAGACCACGGTATTCCGGCGCAGGAGATCCGCTTCGTACAGGAAGCCGCGAGCGACAAGGTGCGGCAGGCGATGTTCGATGCCATGAACGAAGGGAAAATCCGGGTGCTCTTCGGCTCGACGCAGAAACTCGGAACGGGAGTCAATGCCCAGAAACGAATCGTCTGCATGCACCACCTCGACATTCCGTGGCGGCCGATGGATCTGGAACAGCGCAATGGCCGCGGCGCACGGAAAGGCAACATAGTCGCCAAGGAGTATGCCGGCAATAAGGTCAAAGCCTATGTCTATGCCGTTCTGCGCACGCTCGATGCCTACAAATTGAATCTGCTGCACAACAAACAGCAGTTCATCGATCAGCTCAAGCGCAACCGGTTAGGTGCGCGGCGGCTGGACGAGGGGGCCATCAGCGAGGATTCGGGGATGAACTTCGCGGAGTGGATGGCCGTGGTGTCGGGAAATACCGACCTGCTGCAAAAAGCCAAGCTCGAAGGCCGGATCGCAGCGCTGGAAAGCGAGCAGACGATCTTCATGCGCACCCGGCACGAGGCGCAGAGCCAACTGCATCGTTACACGGCGGAGATCGGGCGACGGGATACGATGCTCGAACGTCTGAAACACGACTGGGACTATATCAACGAGGTGGCGCCGCCGGACGCCAAAGGCAAGCGGGCCAATCCCCTGCGGATCGACGGCGTGGAATCCGCGGATATTGTCGCCCATGGCAAACGCCTCGTGGAGATCGACCGCGCAGTAAATACCGGCGACGATTACCAGAAAATCGGCACGCTGTTCGATTTCCGCATTCTCGTCCGCACCGAGCGAATGCAGAAAGACGGGCTGGCGCTCACGGTCAATAAGTTCATGGTCGAAGGGTTGGACGGCATCAAGTACACGTTCAACAACGGGCATTTGGCTGCGGAACCGAAAACCGCGGCGACGAACTTCATCCGGGCGCTCGACACGATACCGTCACTGATGGCGACCTACGAGAAAGAGAAAAAGCAATTCACCCGCGACATTCCTACCTTCGAACAACAGATCGCAGCCGTATGGCCCAAAGAGGAGGAATTGAAGCGGCTCAAGGCCGAGGCAGAGTCGCTGACTCGGAAGATTCAACTCGACATCGCACAGAAGCAACAGGAGATGCAGGCGAAAACAGCAGATAACGGCAATGGGCTGAAGATCGAAAACGCGGAGGTGGTGGACGAGGTCATCAAACCGTCGAAGGCAGAGCCGCTTTCTACGGCATCCAGGAACCAAGAAGAACCTCCGAAAGAACGGGAGCACGTCGTGCCTCCGCCCGAATCGGACTTTATCCGCAATCATATTCTTCTCGTGCGGTCCGCGACGAACATGAAGGCCAAAGGGCCGAAGTTATAAAAAAGCGAGGCTGTCTAAAATTTGTTAGGCAGCCTCGTTGAATTTGAGTGGTTATTCCCGATCAATCGTAATCGCCGTATCCGGCACTGCCTGTTCCATCGTCTGATAGAAAATACGCTTACTCTCTTGCATGTCTTTCAGATTGATGAAATCCAGTACATTGTAGTATTGTTTGCCATCCTGATCCTCGACGGGACAGAGTTTCCCGCGACGTTTGTATTTCTCGACGAAATCCGGATCGAGTCGGATGAGCTGGCAGACTTCCTCCTGCGTCATCGAAAGAGAAATACGGCGCTCCCGGCAGACATGCTGCAATACGAGGAGCATGTTCGAGGCTTTCATGTGGCTGCGAACGAGCAGAGCGAATTTGCTTCGCTCGATAAGAATCATCTTTTTCATGACTTCTTTACTTTATTGGTTGATGTGGTGTTGGGTTCATTCCGGAGGGCTTCGAGAACGCGCGATCTGCTGTAATAGATTTTGCCGCCGTGCTTGACATAAGGGATCGTGCCGTCGCTTCGACGACGGGAGAGGGTACGGTCGGACATCCGGGTAAGCATGCGGACTGCCGGAGTGTCGATCAGGTCATCGGGTAAAGGTCGAGAATTGTTTTGGATCAGTAGTTCGAGACGATTGAATCGTCGCAATACCAGACGTAACAAACGCAGAGTCGGATTACCTTTCAATGGCTTCATTACAATGATCGTTGGTTAGACGATGCAATGATAGGAAACATCCCGATAGCAATAATTTAGTTAAAACAGGCAACTAAATAATCAACCCGTTCGTAGCACAAAAAAGCATATCCAACTCGGATATGCTTAAATAGTACTTAATGCTTTTCTATTCGTTAATTTGCTTATGTAGAATATTTTAACTATCTTTGTCGTGAGTTCTTGGATATATTGTATAAGGGTGCAACAGAATGTAAGACTTCCGTCACCAATTCGTAACCCTTGCTCTTTTCGATAAAAATACCGTCCTGATTTACAGAACGGTATCTCAAAAACACCCCTCCCCGTCGGGGTCCGCCGCATGTTTTTTCCGGGGATGGCCGGAGGCCTTTACAGGTGAATCGCCGCGCCCAGGGCCGCTTCGGCGGCTTCCATGACGCCTTCGTTCATCGTCGGATGGGCGTGGATCGTGCGGGCGATCCGGTGGGCCGTGACGCCCAGCGTGCGCGCCAGCGTCGGCTCGGCCAGCATCTCGGTCACCGACGCTCCGACCATGTGCGCCCCCAGCAGGCGGTCCTCTTCGTCGAAGAGCAGTTTGACGAATCCGTCGCGGTCGCCCGCCGCCGTGGCCTTGCCCGATGCGGTGAAGGGGAAGCGGCCGGCTTTATAGGCGATGCCGCGCTCCTGCGCCTGCTGTTCGGTCATGCCGACCGACGCCACCTCGGGCTGGGTGAAGATGCACGACGGAATGGTCGTGTAGTCCACCGGCGCGGGGGCGAGTCCGCAGATGGACTCCACGCAGCAGACGGCCTCGGCCGAAGCCACGTGCGCCAGCGCCGGACCCGGCACGATGTCGCCGATGGCGTAGACGCCCGGAACGTTGGTGCGGTAGAATTCGTCCACGACGACCTTGTCGCGTTCGACGGCGACGCCCAGCTCTTCGAGGCCGATGCCTTCGATGTTGGATTGGATGCCCACGGCCGACAGCACGACATCGGCCGTCAGGGTCTCCGCGCCTTTTTTGCCCTCGATCTCCACTTCGCAAAGCCCTTCGGCGTTGACCTTCACTGCTTTCACCGTGGTCGAAGTGAGCACCGTCGCGCGCAGTTTGCGAAATGCGCGCTCCATGGTCTTCGACACCTCCTCGTCTTCGAGCGGCATCATGCGGGGCATGTATTCGACGATGGTGACCCGCACGCCCAGTGCGGCGTAGAACCACGCGAACTCGCTGCCGATGGCTCCCGAACCTACGACGATCATTGATTCGGGCAGGCGCGTGAGCGTCAGCGCCTGCCGCGACGAGATCACATGCTCGCCGTCGATGGGCATGAAGGCCATTTCGCGCGGCCTGGCTCCCGTGGCAAGGACGATGTGGTCGGCCTCGTACTCCGCCCCGTCGACGTCTATGCGCCCCGGGGCCGTGAGCCGCCCGAATCCGGGGATCAGGTCGATCTTGTTCTTGTTCAGCAGGAACCGCACGCCCTTCGACATGGTTTCTGCCACGCTGCGCGAACGCGCCACGATGGCTTCGAGGTTGGGGCGCACCTCCCCTGCAAGTTCCAGTCCGTAATGCTCCGCGTTTTTGCAGTATCTGTAGACCTGCGCGCTCTTGAGCAGCGCCTTGGTCGGGATGCAGCCCCAGTTGAGGCAGACGCCTCCCGGTTCGGCGCGCTCCACGAGCGCCGTCTTTTTCCCTAACTGCGCGGCGCGGATCGCCGCCACATAGCCTCCGGGGCCGCTGCCCACGATGATGATGTCGTACCGCATCATTTCACTACTTTTAGTATTTCACCATTGTCTTTGGCCACGGCGCGCTTCCATTTCTCGTTGTAGCCCGGGAACTGGATCTTGCCGGGAATCTGTTTCCCGTTGCCGTTGTCGACGAAATGCGCCGCAGAGCCGTCGCCGTCGAGGAACGTCAGCACGTCGCCGTGCTCGCTCTTGACGTTGCCGTCCATGTATTTCACCAGCAGGTAGTTGTTGAGCCGCTGCCAGCGGTCGAACAGCTGCTGCGCCGTCTCCACGCTCAGCTGCGTGAGGTGGCTGCGGCGTGCCTCGGGCGACATTTTTCCGACTCGGGCGTTGAGCGCCTGCACGTTGCGGAGCATGTCGTTCTCCCACTTGTCCGTGACCTTGCGGATGTCCGCGGAGATCATGTCGTAGCGCATGTAGGCGAAATTGGTCGTGCGGTTGAAGAGCCAGAACGCCGACGTGGGCGAATATTCGAGCATCGAGCCGTTGTCCTCGCGGAAACACCCGGGGACCTCCTGCGCCGAGCAGAAGATCGGCGTCAGGCACGAGGTGGCCGCGTCGTCCACGCCGAACCAAAGGATGCCCATGTCGCGCGTCACGTCGGGCCGGGCCTGCGCCACGAACCAGAATCCGGTCTGCTGGGTGGCCGTGGCGCGCTCGTTGACGTACTTCACGCCGTCGACCTCGAATTCCATCGGACGCCAGCGGTAGGGGCAGTTGTGGCCTCCGGCGCCGAGATCCGTGGTCATGTCCATCGGGGTCCCCTCGTAGTGGTCGCGCATGCAGTCGAAGAGCGTCTTGGGCGACACCTTCGCGCGGGGCTTGACCCACAGCGGCATGCGGTTGTCCTTGTTGTGGCCCATCGCGTAGTCGGTGTATCGGTCCATGTCGTCGGCCACGGTGCGGAAGAAGGCCCACACGCGGGCTTCGCAGGCGCGCATGCCGCCGAAGTCGAGCGGCGCGTAGGCGTCCGAGAAGCTGAAATCGGCGTCCGGGCCGTCGTAGTAACCCATTTCACGGGCGAACGAGATCACGTCCGGGGAGTAGAGGCAGTTCTCGGGATCGTCCTTCGGGAAGGTGGTGATGCGGGCCTGGTTGGCGTGGGCCGAGACGTAGCCGTCGGGAATGCGGCGGGCCACCCAGACGATGCCTTTGCGGGCGTTGCCGCCCTTGCCGTCGTCCTTGAAACCCTTGCCGATCAGCTCCATGATCCACGCCTCGTCGGGGTCGGCGATCGAGAACGACTCGCCGCTCGACGCGTAGCCGTAGGTGTCGGCCAGCTCGGCGATCACGCTGATGGCCTCACGTGCGGTTTTGGCACGCTGCAAGGTGATGTAGATCAGCGACCCGTAGTCCATGCGGCCCGTCGAGTCCTCCAGTTCGGGGCGGCCTCCGTAGGTCGTCTCGCCGATGATGAGCGAATGTTCGTTCATGTTGCCGATGGTCGACCAGGTTTCGCGGACCTGCGGGATGTCCGTCAGGTAACGGCCTGTGTCCCATTCGTAGACGGGCAGCATCGCCCCGGACTTGTGTTTGCCGCCGGGGGTGTGGTACAGTGCGCCGTAGAGCGCGTGGGAGTCCGCCGCATAGGTGACCATCACCGAACCGTCGGTCGAGGCTCCTCGGGTGACGATGAAATTGGTGCAGGCCGACGCCGCGCCGTATGTGAGGGCGGCCGCCGCTGCAAGAATCAATCGGATTTTTTTCATGTTTTTCAGGTTTTGAGACCAAAGATACGAAAAAGTCGGATGGATTCAAAACCGAATCTTCCGACTGGTGAATAAAAATGTCGTTACGACGCCAAAGATGGAAAACAAATCGGATAACGGCGAAAAAACGTTATCTTTGTGAGCGGATGCGCTTTCTGCGCACCCCGGAAATACCCCCCCCCGGAGTGGCGGTAAAAATATGAAATCCAGCTATTTGAATGAGAAAGATGTTGTTCCTGCTCCTTTCCGGGGCGATCTTCGGGGCCTGTTCTTCGGACAAGGACCGGGTTCCCGTTTTCGTGAAGAACGTCGTCATGCCGCCCGATTCGTGGGTCTTTGCGCCCGGCGACGGGGTGACCGTCTCGGCCGAAGGGTTCGAGGCTGATGACGAAATCATGCTCGAAATCCATTGGCAGGAGAGTGCCGAGGGGTTCGCTCCGGAGGGTTATGCCAAGGGCGTGCGCGGGATCGTCACGGTGCGTTCCGCCACGAGCGTCACCTTTCTGGCCCCGGGGCACTACCCCGCTTCGACGGTTCGGGTGCTGTTGCTCCGCCGCGGCAGGATGATGCCGCTGGGCAAGATCCGCGTTGCCAACGGAACCCCGAAAGCCGAAGCGCTCTACGGCATTTCGAAATCCGATACGGACGAAACCCTGATCGAGCGCATCGACCTGTCAACGGGCGGGGTGACACGGGTTGCGACGCTCGGCATCGGCCGGGGAATTGCCTGCGCCGTGGGGCTTCCCGGTTCGGGCTGGATTTACGGCGTCTGCTCCGGTTCGATGGCAGGTTTCGACCTCACGATGAATTATTATGACGATTTCGGATACCGGAATAGTCTCTTGGCCGGGCATATCTCCGATTCCTCCGTCGGACTCCTTTCCTACAATGCGGAGCGGCTGACGCTGACGACCCGAAGCGCGACCCGCTCTCCCTCCCCGGTTCCGGTCTCCTGGCAGGTGCCCGACGAGGTTGTGCAGACGCTGGCCGTGCAGCCGTTCGTGCGGGTCGGTTCCGACCTGCTGCTCGCGCAGCGCAATGCCGACGGGACGTGCGCTCCGCTGGTGTTGAGGGTCTACGGCGGGGCGGGACCGGGCGAAGCCGTCGGGGCCGATGCGATGATCCCCTTTTGGACCGTGGTCGCCTCGGCCGACGAGCCGGAAAAACGGTATCAGGTCGGCGGCTATGCCGTGTCGGCCGGGGGCAAAACGCAGCTGCGGCTGTTCAACGCCGCCGGTGACGGCGCTTTCAGCGAGACGCTGGCCGAAGTTCCGGGCACGGCGCTTTCGGTCACGGAGTACGCTCCCGATAAGGATTCGCTGGAAATCTACCTGCTGTGCGAGGCGGACGGCATGCGCCGCATCCACGTCTACGATGCGCTGAAGAAGACGCAGCGGACCCTTCCCGGGGAGTTCGGCTGCTCGGAGATCGTCATGGCGAAATAGTGTTTTCGCGCAGAAAAACGAGTTGCAGGCCCGGATTTTTCCCGGGTCTGTTTCGTGTTGTACGAATTTTGCGTATTTTTACCGGGCAAATACCGAAAAACTTATGTCTTCAATAGCCTGTCAACTGTCGTTCGTGCGCTCGACGCTTCCCGAGGGGGTGAAGCTGGTCGCCGTGTCGAAAACCCACCCTGCGGAGGCGATCCGCGCGGCCTACGACGCCGGCCACCGCGTTTTCGGCGAGAGCCGCCCGCAGGAACTGCGCGAAAAACACGAAGCCCTGCCCAAGGACATCGAGTGGCACATGATCGGCCACCTGCAAACCAACAAGATCAAATACATCGCCCCGTTCGTCGCGCTGATCCATTCGGTCGACAGCGCGCGGCTGGCCGAGGCTATCCAGCGCGAGGCGGCCAAGTGCGGCCGGACGCTCGAAATCCTCCTGGAGATCCACGTCGCCGAGGAGGAGACCAAGACGGGCTGGAATATGGCCGAACTGATGGAGTATGTCCGCACGGCCCCGTTTGCCCGTATGCCGGACGTCTGCGTGCGGGGCGTGATGGGCATTGCCACCAATACCGACGACGGCACGGCGATACGCCGCGATTTCATGGAGCTGAAACGCTGTTTCGAACTGCTGCAACCCTACTTCGGGCCGCGGTTCGACACGCTGTCGATGGGCATGTCGCACGACTATCCGCTGGCGGTCGAGTGCGGCTCGACGATGGTGCGCGTCGGCTCGTTGATATTCGGCCGGCGCGGGCTTAAGAAGCCCGTTTTATGAGTGGTTGCTGTACGAATGATAAATTATACCAGACTTATATGAAAATCGGATTTCTTGGATTCGGAAATATGGCGCAGGCCATGGCGGGCGGGCTTGTCCGCTCGGGGGCCGTGCAGCCCGGCGACATCGGCGCGTGCGCGCGCGACCGGGCGAAACTGCGGCGCAACACGGAGCCGCAGGGCTTCCGGGCTTTCGACGACGCGGCGGCGGTCGCGGAGTTCGCCGATCTGGTCGTCGTCGCCGTGAAACCCTATCAGGTCGAGGCGGTGCTTGCGCCCGTCCGGGAACAGCTGGCGGATAAGATCGTCGTATCGGTGGCCGCGGGCGTTACGTTCGACGACTGCGAGCGGATGCTCGCCCCCGGCACGCACCATTTGAGCATCGTTCCCAATACGCCCGTTTCGGTCTGCGAAGGCTTCATCGTCTGCGAACGCCGCCATTCGCTTTCGGACGGGGAGTGGCGGCAGGTGGAGGCGCTCTTCTCGAAGATCGGCCTCGTCCTGCCGATGGACACCGCCCTGCTCGGCATATCGAGTGCCGTCTGCGGCTGCGGCCCGGCGTTCGTCGCCATGTTCATCGAGGCGCTCGGGGACGCAGCCGTCAAGCACGGCGTTGCGCGTGCCGACGCTTACCGCATGGCGAGCCAGATGATCGTCGGGACCGGGAAATTGCAGCTCGCCTCGGGGCAGCATCCCGGTGCGATGAAGGACGCCGTCTGTTCGCCCGGCGGAACGACGATCGCGGGCGTCGCCGAACTGGAGCGCAAGGGCTTCCGCGGCGCGGTGATCGACGCCATCGACGCTATTCAGAACAAAAAATAACCCGCCCGCCTAAAAGGCGGGTTTTAGGGACGGATAGTGGTTTCGGGACGCTTTTATCCGGTTCTGCGCCCGCCCGCTTAAAAAGCGGGATTCAGGGGGCGATAGACAGTCTTCTGGCGTCCGGAACGGTTCTGCGCCCGCCCGGCTAAAAGCCGGGTTTTAGGGGCGGATAGTGGCTTCGGGACGCTTGTTATCCGGTTCTGCGCCCGGGGCCGGAAATCGTTTTTTGGGGGCTGCGGGACGAAGCGACGCCGTTTGCGTCCGAATAGGAAAACCGCCGGACCCCGAAAAGGTCCGGCGGTTTCTCTATCGGGAACTGCCCTATCGCACTCGCAGCGAGCGTCCGATGCGCAGCACGGTGGTCGATTTGATGCCGTTCAGGCGGCAGATGTTCGTCACGGTCGTTCCGTAGCGCCGGGCGATGCCGCCCAGCGTGTCGCCCGAACGGATCTTGTAGTATTTCATGGCCGCTTTCTCGGCGGCTTCCTTCTTGTCCTGCTCCTCGTTGGCGATCTCGTCTTCGAAATCCTGTCCGGCGTTGGAGTAGATGCTGAAGAACGACTTCTTCAGGAGGAAGGTCTCGCGGCTCAACGTTCCGTTCTTGAAGTCGATCAGGCGTTCGGGGTCGAACGACTGTCCGTAGTAGCGGGTCTCGAAGTGGAGATGAGGTCCCGTCGACCGTCCCGTCGAACCTCCCAGACCGATGATCTGCCCCGCCTCGACCCATTGGTCGGGTTCCACCAGACGTTCCGACAGGTGGCCGTAGTAGGTCTCCAGCCCGTTGTCATGGCGGATGATCACCAGGTTGCCGTAACCGCCCCTGTTGTACTGCGAGATGCGTACGCGGCCGCAGAAGGTGGCGTAGACCGGGTCGCCTGTCTTGAGCGGCAGGTCCACGCCCTGATGCTGGCGCCGGCGTCGCGGACCGTATTTGCCGCGCGGGTGCACCGAACCCTGATAGGGGCAGTGGTAGCTGGTCAGCGAGTCGACGAGGTCGATCACCACCGATTTGGGCATTTCCGACATGTCGACCTCCTTGTAGGGAAAGAGCGTCGTCGTGTCCCAGTATTTCTCGAAAATCGTGCTGTCTTTGGCCACCTCGCGGTTGAGGACGTATTTCCACGAATTGTTGCTGTACAGGATCACCTGCACGGCGTCGTTTTCCGTGGCGAGGGTGTCGAGCACGGTCAGCCCGTTGGTGTCGAAAATGGACTCGATCTTCGTGGGCCGGAGACGGAGGCGCAGCGCCGCCACGGAATCCGCCGCGGCCTGCTCCGGGTCGACGACCGGATCGGGAGCGGCCGTCTCGCTTTCAGCCGTTTCATCCCGCTGTTCGGCAACGGCGACGAGGTTTTGCAGCGAGTCGATCAGCGCGGCCTGCCGCGACGCCACCAGGCGCAGCGAATCGGCCGCGGCGATTTCGCGGGCCGCCGCCTCTGTCGTCCGCGTGTTTTTGGGCTTGCGGGCCGTCGCGGTGAAGATCATCGAGAGGGCGATAAGGGTGAAAATGTATTTTTTCATAATCTCTTTCTTATTGTTGCTTGATTAGCTCTTCGGCGGCTTCCAGCGCCTTGTAGAATTCCTCGCCGAAACGGCGGACGATCGGTTCCCGAAGGGCTTTGTAGACCGGAATGCCCAGTCTGGCGCCGCACCGGCGGGCCGGGGCGCACACCGACCAGCGGTGGTAGTTGAGTCCCACCGTGCCGTTCGAGAAGCGCATCACGCGGATCGGATAGAGGTGGCACGAAATCGGCTTGCGGAACGGGGTTTTGCCTTCGGCCCACGCTTTTTCGATGGCGCAGAGCGTGACGCCGTTTTCCGTGTAGGTATAGGCGCACTGGGCGTCGTCCACGAGCGGCGTCGTCAGGTCGCCGTCTTCGTCGACGACCATGAATCCCTGCCGTTCGACCGACTCGATGCCTTCCGCCGTCATGTAGGGTTTGTAATTGGGGTATTCGCGTTCGAGGATCTCCACCTCGTCGGCTTCGAGCGGCGCCCCGGCGTTGCCTTCGACGCAGCAGATCCCTTTGCACTGCGCGATGTCGCAGGCGAAACACTCGCGCAGCAGGTCGGCGCTTACGATTTTGTCGTCTATCTCGATCATTTGCGGCAGGTGTCGGCGATGATGATGTCATAGAGTTCTCCGAGCGACATGCCCATTTCGCGGGCCTGTTTGGGAACGATGCTTCCCCTGCTCATGCCGGGAATCGAGTTCAGCTCGATGAAATAGGGCACGCCCGCGGGGGTGACGATGAAGTCTACCCTTACGACGCCCGAACAGCGGCAGGTGCGGTACGCCTCGCGGGTCATGCGGTTCAGCTCGGCCTTCACCTCCGGGGTGATGTCCGCAGGGGTGATTTCGTCGGAAAATCCGGCGGTGTATTTGGCTTCGTAGTCGAAGAAATCCTTCTTCGAAACGATCTCCGTGATCGGGAAAACATACTCCCTGCCGCCGGCGACGAGCATGCCGCAACCCATTTCGCGGCCCGTGATGCACTCCTCGATCAGGATTTCGTCGCCCTGGGCGAATGCCGCTTCGATGGCCGCCGGAAGCTCTTCCGGGGCGTGCACCTTCGTCACGCCGAACGACGAGCCGTTGGCGTTGGGCTTCACGAACAGGGGCATTCCCAGTTCCGCGACGATCTGCGCCGGGTCGAACGCTTCGCCGCGGCGCAGGAAGACCTCGCGGGCCAGGTTGACACGCCCTGCGAGCGTGCGTTTGGCGGTGATCTTGTCGAAGGTGATGACCGACGAGGTCATCGAGCACGACGAATAGGGAACGCCCATCATGTCGAGGTAGCCTTGCAGCTTGCCGTCCTCGCCGGGCGTGCCGTGAATGATGATCAGCGCGTAGTCGAACGCTTTGCGCACACCGTCGACGGTGATCGAGAAATCATTCTTGTCCACCTGCCACTGCCGCCCGTCGGGGGCCGTATGGTGCCAGTCGCGGCCGTGGAGGTCGATGACCGTGATGTCGTATTTCGAGTGGTCGAGGGCCGCCTCGATCTGGGCGGCGCTCTGAAGGGCGATTTCCCGTTCGGGCGAATCGCCGCCCGCCAGGAGGGCTATCTTCAAACGTGTCATTTCAGGGGTTGTATATATCTTTGTATCGGAATTCCAGTATCTCCTGCACCATCCGGGCGAACTCCTTGGCTTCGACGTGCGTGTCGTCGATACGCAGCGCCGCGTTGAAGTCGTTGAGGGCCGGACCCCACTCGCCCATCCGGTAATGGAGTTTTCCGCGCTCGACCAGGAGCGCCGTGTTCCCGGGCTCGGCGGCGATCTGCGCCCCGAGGGCCGCGATGCGCGTCGCGGGGCTCCACAGCCCCTTGCGGCGGATGTAGGCGGCGACGCCCTCGTCGAGCATGGCGGCGACGTCCTCGCCCCGCCCGATGCGGTCGCGCACGTCCGTCGAGGCGAAGTCCTGCAACGGGGCGTCCGTCAGCGGCGTGATGCGCCCTTCGAATCCCTCCGCCGGTTCGCCGCGCCGCGGGTAGACGTAAACCGGGTATTCGAGGATTTGTTCGTACTCCTTCCATCCCGCGAGGCGCGCGATCTGGTCGCTGCCCATCAGGATCGAAAACTGCACCCCCGACCCGAAGTTTTCCTTGAGGTAACGCAGGGTATCTATTGTGTATGAGGGTTTCGGTAGCAGAAATTCCACGACCGAAGGTTTGATGCGCTCCGGGTATTTCGAAGCGGCGCAGGCGATCTCGGCCATTTCGAAACGGTCCATTTCGGGAGCCAGTTCCGCGGCCTGTTTGTAGGGGCTTTGGGGCGAAACGACCAGCACGGTCTCGTCGCAGAGACCCTGCCCGACGACGTATTCCGCCAGCGCGATATGGCCGCGGTGCACGGGGTTGAACGACCCGAAATAGAGCATGACCCGTTTCATCCTACCGTGCGATGAATTGGTCGAGGATGCTGCACGTGCCGCACACGGCCTCGTCGAGGCAGTCGTTGACCACCACGTGGTCGAACTCGGGGGCTTTCGTCAGTTCGAATTCGGCCTTGGCCACACGGCGGTCGATCACCTCCGGGGCGTCCGTGCCGCGGCCTTCGAGCCGTCGGCGCAGCTCCTCGACCGAGGGCGGCATGATGAACACCGAGCAGGCGTCGTCGCCGAAGATGCGCTTGAGGTTGATGCCGCCGACCACGTCGACGTCGAAGACGATCACATGGCCCTTGGCCCAGATGCGCTCCACCTCCGAGCGCAGCGTGCCGTAGCAGGTTCCCTTGTAGACCTCCTCCCACTCCACGAAGCGGTTTTCGGCCACGGCCTGCATGAACTCCCCGTGCGAGAGGAAGTAGTAGTCCACCCCGTCGCGCTCCTGGCCGCGGGGGGCGCGGCTGGTCGCCGAGATGGAGAATTCGAACTGCGGATAGCGTTCCAGCAACCGGCGGACGATGGTGGTTTTGCCCGAACCGCTCGGGGCGGAGAATATGATGACTTTGCCCATTTGATGAAATTAAAAATGAAAAATTAGAAATGAAAAATCGTTCTCTTCTCCGGATGATTTTGCCGAATGGAATTTTTAATTTTTCAGTCTCAATTTTTAATTGGAATATCCTGTAATCTGCGGATTACAGGATATTCAATACCTGTTCCTTGATCTTCTCCAGCTCGTCCTTCATCTTGACGACGAGAATCTGGATGTTCGGCTCGTTGGCCTTCGATCCCATCGTGTTGATCTCGCGGCCCATCTCCTGCGCGATGAAGCCCAGCTTGCGGCCTGCGCCCTCCTCCGAAGAGGCCACCTCCCGGAAGTAGTTGCAGTGGTTCGTGAGGCGCACTTTCTCCTCGGTGATGTCGAGTTTCTCGAGGTAGAAGATCATCTCCTGCTCCAGCCGGTTGCGGTCCACGTCGACGGCCAGTTTCGAGAGGTTGTCCAGAATGCGGGCCTTGACCGTTTCGGTGCGGGCCTTCTCGAAGGGCACGACCTCTGTTTTATATTGCTCGATCAGCTCCACGCGGCGCAGCAGGTCGGCGATCAGGATGGCGCCCTCCTGCTCGCGGAACGCGTCGAGATGCGCAGCGGCAGCCTCCACGGCGGCGAGCAGCGCGGCGTGCTCCTCTTCGGAGATGGCTTCGGCCTCGGTCGCGACGACATCCGGAAGACGCATGATCACGGGCAGGATGGCGTCGTAGCCGGCGTCGATGCCCGAGAACGAAAGCGTGTCGTTCATCTGGCGGAGGTATTCGCGGAACACCTCGCGGTTGATGCGCGCCGACGTTTCGACAGCCTGCGACTCGACCGTGACGAAGACGTCGACCTTGCCCCGCTGGATCGTGCGGGCGATCAGGTTGCGGATCTCGTATTCTGACTGCCGGTAGACTGCCGGGAGGCGCAGCGAGAGGTCCAACTGCTTGGAGTTCAGCGAGCGGATCTCGACCGTGATTTTCTTATTCCGGAGTGCGGCCTCGCCTTTGCCGAAGCCGGTCATTGATTTTACCATGTGTACGGGAACTTGTAATTTTTCGGCAAAGATAGTGCAAGCCGAGCGCAAAAGCAAGTTTACTTGCATTTTGCCGGGGCGCAGCCTGTCCGAGCCGGGGTTTGTTCCCGGTAAAATTAACAAAAACAATCCGAAAAGAGGGGCGTTCTTCCTGCGGAGTGAAATTTATTTGGCTATCTTTGTATTTCTGAAATTTTTTTATTTATATTTGATGTAGTCTGAAGGTATTTAATTGACTACAAATAGATTAAAAGAAACTCGCATGAGAATAGGCAACGGATAAGAAATTGGTAAAGTGCTTTGATACACTATATTTCTCATGCTGTCAAACAACTCTTATTTGTTTGCAAATATAATATTATTGCAGGTAAAAATCAAAAATAACGAGGTTTATTTTCATTTTTGCCTGCTGATATTTGTTCCGGATTGTCGGATGCGATATATTTGTAATTAGGATTCGTACCGTGTTCCAAGCGGTTCATAAGTAACGACTTGCGGAGCTTTGGCAACAAGGGGATGCGGCTCCGTTTTATAGAAATGACTTATGCAAACCGACTTATCCATTTACAACAGTCTTCGCCCTTCCTTTATAGAAGGCGTTCACGCCGTGAAGTTCAATGCTTTGTCGGCGGTCATATCGCGTTACCGGGATTATGCCCGCAGTTCCGAACAAATAAAAGCGTACTCGGGAGATTCTCTTCTGATGCGGGACATTGCCTCCTTGCTTGACGAAGCACCCCGTCCCATAACGGGGGAATACCAGGATTTCACCCCGTTCCTGCTTCTTCTGATGCTTTCGGAGGAGTTTCATGCCGTCCATTACGTCGAGCGTCTTGTAACGTGGTATTTCGGCTACTGTTGTGTCGATGAACTGCGGACGGTCTGCACCATTCTGTTCCAGTGTTCCTACCCGCATCACGACACGCTGCGGCTGCGGTTTAAGAATTACCTGCGTGAAGCCCGTAAGACATTGGGTATGCCCGTTGAATGTAACGCTGCTGTCATGCTGAAAATGCTCGACGCCTCTTATGAACATCTCACTCCCGCCGATGTCGGGGAGTTCGAGGAGCTGTTGCACCTGGGGGACGATTACGAGTTCATCTCCCATGTCAAATCGAATTATCTTGCCTCGGATAACGTCACGGAACTCGCCGGGGTTTGCGGGTATTCCAGCACGATTACCTTCCGCCGGCGTTTCCAGCGGGTTTTCGGCTGCTCGGCCTCCTCGTGGTTACGTCAGCGCCGTATCAAACGTATCGGGGAGTTGCTGCGGACGACACACTACACGTTGCAGGAAATAGCCTACATGTGCGGTTTCTCCGCCCAATCCCACTTTACGGACTTTTGCAAGCGGAATATGGGGAGCAATCCCACTTCCATCCGCCAGGAAGGCCGGATCTGACATTAAAATCGGCCTCGTGATAAAAAAACGAAGAGAAAGATAAAAATCGTAATCCGCCGGTTTTTCGATTCGCTAACTTTATACGCGAAAGTAACAAGACGGATTATGATTGCATTTATAGAAAAATTAAACAGCGAAGTCCTGCGGAGTATCGAACGTATCGAATCGCGGGATACCGACGTGTTGAAAAAGTCGCTTGAAGCGTCACGTGTCCTGGGAGAAGCGTTCGACCGTTTGAAACAATATATCATCGGCTACCGTTTTCAAAACGATGACGAGGAAATAAAGTTCTTCAAAGAAATCAAACCCCGTCTTTTTTGCCGTCTGATCTATTACCGCAAGCTCTACAATATCGAGATGAACCGTCCGGTAGGAAGTATCGAGGCACAACGGGAGTACCTGGACGCCCATGTTCGGGCCATCAACGCGTACACGCAGAAACGCCTTGACTTTATCCGCTATTTCCGCAGCGGCGCTACACACCTGGACAGCCTCTATTTCCTGCGCGGGCAGACCGACACGGAGCAATACCTGGAAACCTTCTACTATGAACTCGACCCGCAGTTTTCGACAAACGCGGATTTCAAGGTGGCGAAAATCCTGGCCAACGATATGTTGTCGGTTTATCTTATGGGCGAATTGGAATCACTGGAGAGCACGAACCTCCGGAACATGGTTCTGCCATTGTCTGACGTGCGTCCGACATGGCAGGACTCGAAGACGGATCTGACGGAACTTATTTACCTGCTCGACAGTAAAGGCTGTTTCGGCAATGTGCCACTCACGCAACTTGCCAGCTACATTTCCAACGCTTTCAACGTACACCTCGACATGAACCTTTCGAGGACATTCTGCGATATGAAAATCCGAAACAACCCGACACCGTGGCTTGACAAGGCGAAAGAGGCCCTGCTTAAACGTATGCAGACGTGGAAGCGAAACAAGAAAAACGGCAATTCCGAGTAGAATATGAACCGGTAAAGCACTCTATTCCTTATAGAAACACTGATAATCAGCGTTGTATATAACAAAAGAACCGAGGTCGGTTTTCCCCCGTAACTCTCGAAAGGAACTTTCCCGAACGCCCGTATTTGCACCCGTATAAGGAGCCGATACGGGTGTTCCGTTGTAGCCCCGTCCGGATTAGAACACCGTTAAGCGTTGAATCACAGTATTCTATCGCATTTCTGCCCATAAAAATACCGAGTACGGGCCGCGGATTTCGGTAAAAAACACTGCCTTCTTCACCGCATGAACCGTTGAGAATCAGTTCACTGCAAATTATCAAAAAAAAGTCGTACCGACCTCGTTTTAAGCTGTCCATATAAGCCCGACCTTTGTAACAGACTAAAAAACAAAGGAGTATGAAAATCATAGTGATCGGTTCGCGAGCCTATAACGAGCTTGTCGGGCGTATAGAGAAAATAGAGGCTGCAATCGCCTCTCTCCCTGAAAAGGGGCGTGCATGGAATAAGGAGTATATAAACGACGAATGGATGGACGGCGAGCAGGTCTGCCGTTACCTGGGTATCAGCGGGCGTACCCTTCAACGCCTCCGCTCGGATCACGTGATCACCTATTCGGCCATCAACCGGAAGCTGTATTATTCCCTCACGGAAATCCGCCGTGTGCTGAAGGAGCGTTCCGTGCGGCGCAAGAACCAACCAAAGGAGTAGGCCATGTTTCTGGACAAGGAATATTTCGACGGATGGATGCAGCGGCTCTCGGAACGGCTGGAACGTATCGAGAAGCTGTGCGCGGGGGACGTGGAGCAACCGCTTTCCATCCTGCCTGACGGGGAGCGTCTTCTGGACAATTACGACCTGTGCCGTATGCTCAATATCAGCAAGCGCACACTCCAGCGTTACCGCACCTCGGGAGAGCTGCCTTACGAGATGATCTATCACAAGACCTTCTACCGGGAATCGGACGTCCTGCGGTTCATCGAGCGTAACTTCAGTAATTTCCGCAAGCTGAAAAAGGATCGTCCTGCCGGTTCCGGTTAGGCCCTGTCCCGAGAGTCCGGCGTCATGGAAAAACGCGGAGATACATGGAATAAGGCACGACAAGGCGGTACAACCGCTCGATATTTGCCGTAAAATCAGTATGTTTGCTGAATGAAGCCTATATAATAATGAAGCAATGAAAGAAACTGATAAAATATATCCTGCCGACAAAGGGGAGGAAGAGCTGCTGCATAATGTGCGCCATATCTTGCAGGAAGCGCGCGCGAAGGTGATACATCATGTCAATTCGACCCTCGTGAGGGCTTACTGGCAGGTAGGGAAATACATAGTGGAGTACGAGCAGCAGGGAACCGACCGTGCCGGATATGGCAAGGCTGTCATCAACACCCTTTCCAGGCGGCTCGTGGCGGAGTTCGGAAACGGGTTCACGGCCACCAACCTGCGGTACATGAGGCAGTTTTACCAGTGCTACCCGAAATATCACACGCTGTGTGATAAATTGAGCTGGTCGCATTGCCGCACGCTTCTCAAGGTGTCGGGCGATGCCGCCCGTGATTTTTACCTGCACGAGTGCGTCAAGGAAAACTGGAGTGTCCGGCAGCTCGACCGCCAAATCAACACGCTTTTCTATGACCGCCTGCTGGCCAGCCGAGACAAGAAAGCTGTGAAAGAGGAGATTTCCCGTACCGAACCCGGACGTGTCGAACCCAAAGAGATCATCCGCGACCCGTATATCCTGGAGTTTCTCGGTATCCCGCAGGGAGAGCATTTTCTGGAAACCGATCTGGAGCAACTGCTCATCAGCCGCTTGCAGCGCTTGATGCTCGAACTCGGGAAAGGCTTCGCCTTCGTCGCGCGACAGAAGCGTATCTCCTTCGATGACAAGCATTTCTACATCGACCTGGTCTTTTACAATTACCTGGCCCGTTGTTTCGTTTTAATAGACCTTAAATCCGGGGAGCTGACCCATCAGGATTTGGGGCAGATGCAGATGTATGTCAATTACTACACCCGTGAGTTGATGAATCCCGGGGATAACCCTCCGGTGGGTATCGTCCTCTGCGCGGAGAAAAACGACGCGGTCGTCCGTTATACGCTGCCCGAAGATGAAAAGCAGGTCTTCGCCGCCCAGTACATGACCTATCTTCCCACGCAGGAGGAGCTGCAAACACTCTTGCAGGAAGTGTGACGACAACGCTCACGGACATATGAAAAAAGCCGATGGAAATCTGTACTTCCGTCGGCTTTTCGTTTACATCTTGATCCCTTTCTTCGCAGGGCCGTTCTCCGGCGGGCTGCCCACGCCCGCGATCACGATGCGCCCCCCGGAGGCGTCGGCAATCTGCCGCAGCCGGGAAGGAATACGGGCCGCCGTGTTGTCTTCCTTCGGGAGCTCTTCCGCCGTGTCATGCCGTTCCCGGCACACGTCGTTATCCTCCTCCGCCTCCTTTCCCTCGCTCTCTTCTATCGGTTTGAGGCTTTGCTGTATCCTGCGGTCTATTTCCGTCAGGTCAGCTTTTAGGGCCGTCAGTTCGGGCTCCTTGCGCCAGGAACTTTCCACCACTTCCCGCAGGACGGGAATATCTTTCTCCAGTTCCTCATTCTTTTTCCGGAATTTCTCCAGTGTCGGCTCGATGGTCGCGAGCGCGTGGATGAAGTTCATCGCCGCCAGTCGCGGGTCGGAGGCGATATTCCCGTAGTTATACTGGTATAGATAATCCCCTTCACCCCGGACATAAAAACGGTTCTGCACCAGGTCGAGCCCGTCTTTCCCGGTCGTTTCGCTCTGGACGAGCAGCTCGAACCCGTAGAGGCTCCCGATGGGTTCGAGCCTGTCGAGCGTGCGTGCCGTTTCGGCGATATGGTTGAGCTGTTTCCCGATGAGCTTGGGGTCGGAGGTTTCCAGCCCGTTCAGTTTCACGGGATTGCGGTACGAGCCGTCCTCGTTGAACTCGACGCGGGCCTTGAAGTGTTCCAGATCCTTGCCGATACGCCGTATCAGGTCGTTGTTCTTCTCTATCTTCTCCGTGATCTGCTCCAGCTTGTAGCGGCTCGATGATTTGCCGCGCACGAATGCCTGGCGTTCGCTTTCGAGCGTGGCAATCTTCTTCTCCAGGCGGGCTTTGTCCAGCAGGTCTGTATTTCCCGAGAGGACGGCGACATACTCGGAAAAATTCATGCCGCTCTTTTCGTCGATGGCCCCCTCGTCGATGGTACGGCTTCCCATGTTGTTGGTCTTGAGCTGGCGGATGAACAGTTGCTTGTTGTGCAACAGCCCGAACTTGTAGGCGTCGAGCGACTTCTCGACGGCGTATAATATCACGTCCACCTTGTTGTCGGCATGGAGTTTGGCGATCTCGTTCCCGGTGCGTATTCCCCGCCCGTCGCGCTGCTCCAGGTCGCTGGGACGCCAGGGGCAGTCCAGGTGGTGTATCGCCACGCAGCGTTTCTGCGCGTTCACTCCCGTCCCGAGCATCTCGGTCGATCCGAAGAGTACGCGGATTTTTCCGGTGTTCATACCGGCGATCATCTCCTTGCGCGCTTTTTCCGAGGTCGCCTCCTGGATGAACCGCACCTCGCTTTGGGGTATGCCGTAATCCTCCGCGAGTTTACGCCGTATCTCGGAATAGACGTTCCACCCCGCTCCGGGTTTGTAGGTTCCCAGGTCGGAGAATACGAACTGCGTACCTTTGTACGCCTCGAAACGGCGGTAGTAACCGGCAATCATACGGGCGCAGTGGCTCGCCTTGTTGTCCACGTGGTCGCTGTATAGTTCGGGGTCTATCATACGCATATCGAGCGACATCTTGCGGGCGTAGTCTGTGGCAATGAGCATTTTCGCCTTTTCCTCCCGCTCCGAGAGCGGCAGGCGGCCCAGGAGCGTGGCATCGCCCGATTTGGCGAACTGCACCAGCCGTTCTATGAACTCCGTCTGCTGGGGTGTCGGCGGGATATTGTGCAATATCTCGTTCTTTTGCGGTCGGTCGATCCCTATATCCTCCGCCGAGCGGTAATCTGTAATCTCGGAGTAGAACATGGCCAGTTCGGGAACCTTGATGAAATATCGGAACCGTTCTTTCTGCACGACCTCGTTGGTCACGGAAAACTCGTAGTCGATGGTTTTCTTGGCAAAAATGGCCGCCCAGGCATCGAAGGTGCGGATATTCTGACGCTCCAGTTCCTTCGGGCGCAGGTACTTGAAAAGCAGGTACAGTTCCGTGAGCGAGTTGGAGATGGTCGTTCCCGAGAGGAACGTCGCCCCCAGGTCGCGGCCCGTGCGCTGCTGTATGGTACGCAGCGCGAAAAGCATGTTGAGCGCCCGCTGCGACCCCTCGGGATTTCCGAGGCCCGCCACCCGGTCATGCCGGGTCGTGAAAGTCAGGTTCTTGAATTTGTGGCTCTCGTCCACGTAGAGGTGGTCGATACCCATGAGGCGGAAGTCCACGGCGTCGTCCTTGCGTGTTTCCAGCGCGTGCGCCACCTTCTGCAACTTGGCTTCCAGGTTGGCCTTGCGTTTCTGACACCCTTTCATCATGGCGCGGGAAACGTCCCTGCCTTGTGCTTTGAGCACTTCGAGGTTCTCCTCCACACAGTCCAGCTCGGCCTGCAATATCTCCTGCTGTATCTCCGGAGACTGGGGTATCATGCCGAACTGTTCGTGCGAGAGGATCACGGCGTCCCAGTCGTTGTTGCGTATCTCCCGGAAGATGCGCTCACGCTTCCGGGGCGTGAAATCCTCCTTGCCCGGGTAGAGGACTTTGGCCATCGGGTAAGCGGTGCAGAACGTCCGGGCTATTTCATGGATGTTGGCTTTCAGCCCGATAATCATGGGTTTGTTGGCCAGTCCGAGGCGTTTCTTCTCGTAGGCCCCGCAGCACATGATGAGGGTCTTTCCGCCGCCCACCTCGTGGTCGATTATCCCGCCGCCGAGCAGTTTGTCCATCCATATCGCGTCCTTCTGGCTGTCATACAGATTGTCTATTCCCAGCCCCTTGAGGTCGAGGTCGGGGAATTCCTGGTGCGTCCCGTCGTACTTCGGGCGCACGTAACAGTTGAAAGTACGGTTATAGAGGTCTGTCAGGCGGTCTTTGAAGTCGGACGACTGCTCGCGCAGCCATTCGGGGAAAGCACCCCGGATCTCGTCTATCTTGCTGTTGGCGAGCTGTATGGCCTCCCCGTCACGCACTTTGACCTCCCGCCGTTCGCCGTCCACCCATTTGAGGACGGTCTTGGTGATGTCGGGCGAAGTGTTTTGCAGGGCGTGTTTCAAAAGGTGCAGGCCGTTGTACTTACGGGTCTGCGCGCTGACGGCATACTGCTCCGTGATCTTCACGTTCGTCGCTTCCGCCTTCACGCCGTACTCGTCCAGGTTGGAGGCGAAGGTGATCTTCACCTCCGTATCGAAGAGCGAGGAGGCGAAACGCTCGTAAATACCTTTTGGAATCCACCGTTCGCCCAGGTTGAAGTCCAGGTCGTCGAAAGCGATGGGTTTGGGTGTCGCCTCGCGCAGAGCCTCCAGCGATTCCCGGGCCGGGGCGTGGTCGGGATTCTCCCGCAGGAACGCCTCGATCCGTTCGGCTTTCCCGATGACATTGCCGGCGATGAACTTGTCGGCAACCTCGTAGCCGTCCGTTTCCGGGTTGTAATAGATACGTCCTTTCAGTTCCCCGAGTATTCCCTCCACGGTAGTTCCCGTGAGCGATGCCATGTAGCGAGGTTCCACCCGGCCGTACTTGTTCAGGCTGGCCACAAGGGCCTCCGAAGCATCGTCGGCGTGCGTGATCTCATCGGGATTGAAGGCCACGGGACGCTCGAAGATGTCGGCTTTGCGTGCCTTGCCGTCGATGTAACGCTCCAGCGATAGAATCTCCGTTCCCCGCGCGTCCATCTTGATCAGGTCGAGGTTGCGTTTGTCATTGAGCCGTCCGAAGCGTTCGGTGAAATTGTCGTAAAGCCGGTTGAGCATCTCCCGCAGGGCGGGGTTCGCCGTCAGCGTTTCCGCCTCGTTGTTATAAAGGTGGTAATAGGCATCGCGTATCTCGATATACATGGAGGCTTTCGTCCGTTGTGCAGGCGTGAGTTCCAGCGGGTGGAACATGGGTTGCAGGGATTCAATCCCCCGCAGGTAGCCGACCCGGTTTTGTCCGTCCGTGACGAGTGTCCCTTCGCGGAAATAGGGGGCGACCTCCCCCTCGAACGGGCGGGGTTTCATATCCACCTCCCGTATCTGTGGCGTTTCTTTACCGGGTTCTTCCTCCTCCGGATTTTCCGACGTGTCGAACAAGCTGCCCGTTCTCGGCGTACCGGCGGCTTGTTTCCGTCTGTCTTTCGGGGCTTCCGTCGGGGGGCGTACCGCCTGCCGTTCCCGCTGTTCCGGAGTTTCCTGCTGCCGGGCGCTTTGTCGGCGCAGTTCCGCCCTCCGTTCCGGGGTAAGCGACATCATCATCTCGTAAAAGCCGTTGATCGGCGGGTTGTCCTCCCAGTTCAGGGAGGCATACAAGTCTTCGGGATCACGCTCCGGTGGCGTCGTTTTCGGCATTTCGCTCTTCTGTTCCTCCGGAGAGGAGGCCGGGGCGAATAACGAGGGTTGCCGGGGCGTCTTCCGCTTTGCTCCCCGGCGGCTGTTCCTTTTCTTGGATATACCGAGTTCTGCCTGCCGCCGCTCCTCGGCGCTGAAGCCGAACAGGTCGTAGAGCGTCAGCAACGGTTCCTGCTGCACGTTTACCGGTTCGGCAGCCGCCGTTTCCACCGTGTCGAAAAGCGACCCGGCGAAGCCCTCCCGCGGTTTCGGTTCCGTTGTTCCGCCCACGTGCTGCACGGGAGTATCCGCCATGCCGAAATCTTCGGGTTTCGGCGGGTGCTGCTCCCACAAGCGATTCTCCCGCTCCTTCGACCAGGCCCCGAAGTCGGCCAGATCCTCTCCGGTCGGTTCTCCGGCGGGTGTGGCGGCAGAATCCGGTAACACTTGTCCGGGTTTGTTTTCGATTCGGGTAATCTCCCCGGTTTCGGTATCGACATGGTAGCCCTGCGCCGCCATTTCTGCGACGACGCGGCGTTTTTCCTCCTCTTCCCGCTGCTGCTGAAGGTTACGGGCGTCGGCGATAATCTCCTTGACGATTTCTCCGGCAAGGCGGGGCTCGTATCTTTCGGCACGCTGGCGTTCCGCCTGACGGGAACGGGACAATTCCCGCTCCGGTGTACCGGGTGTCTGTTCCGGAGCATGTTCCAGGCAATAACTCTCGTTGAAATGCCGGTTGAAATCCTCCGAGAGCATACGCCGCATCTCCCGGTCGATGCCGTCCACGCCCTCCGCGTGGGTGAACTCCATCGCCGGTTTGCCGTAGGGGTCTTTGCCTACTTTGGCCTCGGTATGGATCACTCTGTCGAACGACTGGAAAAGGTTGTTTATCCGGATGCCGTTCGACAGCTTGCGGGATTCGATGAAATCCCGCTGCCGTTCGGACAGTTCCCCCGTGGCGGCTTTCTTTTGCAGGATAACCAGGTCGCTGCCGACCTCCGTCCCTGCGTGTTCTGTAAAGAGGTTGTTCGGCAGCCGGATGGCCGATACGGGCTCGCAGCGGTTCATCAGCCACTCGCGCACGGGGCGTCCCTGCTCGGCGTTCAATACTCCCTGCGAGGTGATGAATGCCACCAGGCCGCCCTCGCGTACCATATCGACGGACTTCATGAAAAAATAGTTGTGCAGCGCCCGTGTGCCTTGCCGCCGCACGGGGTCGGTATGGGTGGAGAAGAACGGGTCGAAGAGCGCCACGTCCCCGAAAGGGATGTTGCTCACGGCCACGTCGTAGTAACCGGCGTATTTGGGTTCGATACGTTCGAATCCCTGTACCCGCACCCGTTTTTCGGGATGCAGGTGCTTCAGGATCAACCCCGTGGCGGGGTCTTTCTCGAAGCAGGTGATCTCCGCGTAGGGGTCGTGGAAATCCACGGCATTGACGAAAACCCCCGTTCCCGCGCTGGGGTCAAGAATACGTTTTGGGACGATCCGCGTGTCCCATATCGCCTCCACGATGGCGTCTGCCACTTTCGGGGGCGTGTAAAAAGCCGTCAGGACGGAGTTCTTGATCCCGTCCATGTAGCGCTTGTATTCCCGTTCGTCGGGAGTATTCGCCCTGATGACCTCGTGCAACTCGGCCACGAGCGTTGCCATGCCGTCCTTGTCCGGTTTCCCGGTGGGGTTTTCCAGCACTTCCTTGATGGCGCCGAAGCCGCTGTATGCGCCGAGTGTCCTTTCTTCTTCGGGAGTCGGCGCCCGCCGTTCCCTGTCGAGCGTGAAGGCCGTCTTCAGCGCGTCGATATTCTGGCGGAGGTGGGTTTTCTTATTGAATGCCATCTTCGAGAAGTATTTGGACGGTTCCCGTCAGTTCGGTATAGAACAGTTCGTAGTCGGGCGTGTCGGCGAAGTCGTCCGTGAGGTCGTACTTCTCCAGCACTCCGCGGCAGAGGGGCAGCAGGCGTAGAGCCGCCTGCCGGGCGGTATCCTCGGGAATCTCCGCCTCGAATTCCCTCCAGAGGATGTTTACCAGCGTGTTGTAGGGTGAAAAGTGCAGTCCGCGGTAGAGTTCCTCGCGGGCAATTTCTTCGGCCTCGATGTGGTTGCAGCCCGAACGGATCGCCTCGCTGTACGCTTGGGCGGCGCTGTCGGCCCGCTCGGCGATGAATTCACCTTCGGCGATGAGTTCCGGGTGGCTGTCCTTGAGGTAGGATAGTAACGAAAGTCCGTAATAGGACAATTCCCCCGTGGGGGTATGGTGTTGCTTGTCTGGCATGATAAGAATTTTTAGTGGTCGTTGATAATCGGGGAAGAGAAAGGCGCCCCGGGTTCCCACCCGAAGCGCCGACCACTGAAAAAATCCTTATCAAACAAGCGTATCTCGTTATGACAGGTCTTTTCCAGTGGCAAAGGTAACGATTATTTCCGTTTGTTCCTCTTTCCCTGCCTGGGAGTATCGCGTGGCTCGAAAACGAACGAGGTCTTGAACTGGTCATCGAGCGTGAGGGCCGCGTCGAACGTCCCGCCGCCGTTTTTGACGAATCCTCGGATCGTGCCGGTTTTGCCTTTGGTCAGCAGTTCCGCGAGCTGCTTGTCGGTCAGCTCCTTGCGGGCCACGGTTCTCCATACGGTCAGGCCGCAATCGGGATTCTGACACTTGGCGAGTTTGGGATAGAACACCACGGGCCTGCCGCAACGCGGGCAGGCTGTGTCACTCTCCGCGCCGTCGATTCTTGCTTCCAGCAGTTCTTTGGCGATTTGCGAGGCGAAGACTTCGATACCGCGATGGAACGTCGGGGCGTCCATCTCCCCGGTAGCGATCTTCGAGAGGGCCAGTTCCCAGCCGCCCGTCATGGCGACATCGGCGATCTTCTTGTCCCTGACCACGACATACACGGCCAGTCCCTTGTCCGTGGGTACAAGCGACTTTTTCTCTCGCCTGACATACTCGCGGGCAAAGAGCGTTTCGATGATGGCGGCACGGGTGGCGGGCGTGCCGATGCCGGCATCCTTCATCGCCTCGCGTTCGGCCTCGTCGGACAGTTCGCGTCCGGCGGTTTCCATCGCCGCCAGCAGGCTCGATTCCGTGTGAAGGGGGCGCGGCCGGGTCTGTTTCTGTTCCGTGCCGCATCCTTTGACGGGCAGCTCGTCGCCTTGTACGATGTCGGGAAGGAGGGTCATGTCCTCCTCTTTCTCCTCGACAGGTTCATTCAGGACGGCCCGCCAGCCCGTCTCGACCATGATACTGCCGCGGGCCGTGAAATCATGCCCCGCGCTTTGCAGGGTAAGGGAAGTGTTTTCTTTCACGCAGGCCCCGGAAAAGGTTTCGAGCATCCGCCCCGCGACCATCTCATAGACGATGCGGTGGTCGGCATCCAGTTCGGAAGGGAGGTTCTCGGTGGGAAGCAGCGCGTGGTGGTCGGCGATCTTTTCGTTGTCCACGCTTCGGCGGGAGAGAGATGCGGTATCCATCCTGCTCGCGTATTCCGCGAAACGGGGATAGCGTGTCATGTTCCCGATGAGTGCCGGAATCTCCTCGGCCACATCTTCCGATATATAGCGTGAGCCGGTACGGGGATAAGTGATGAACTTCTTCTCGTAAAGCGACTGGGCGATGTCGAGCGTTTTTTCTGCCGAAAAACCATACCGGCTGTTGGCCTCTTTCTGGAGTGTCGTCAGGTCGTACAAGAGAGGCGGCTGTTCCCTGGTCTCCTTGCGCTCCACGTTCACGACGCGTACCGTTCGGGCGCCGATAACCTCGGCGCGGGCTGCTTCCGCCTTCTCCCTGCCGTCGAATTTCTCCGTGGAGAGGACGGTGAACTCCGTGCCCTCCTTTGCCGTGGAGAGCTTCAGCCGGAAATAGGTGGCGGGCTTGAACGCCTTGTTCTCCAGGTAACGGGAGCAGATGATCGCCAGCGTGGGGGTCTGCACCCGTCCGAGCGACCAGACACCCCGCCCGGCAGCCACAGCAAGCGCTTGCGAGGCGTTGATACCGACGATCCAGTCGGCTTCGCTGCGGGCTTTGGCCGAGAGGTAAAGGTTGTCGTATTCGTTGCCGGGGCGAAGGTGTTGTAACCCCTCGCGGATGGCCCGGTCGGTCAGGCTGCTGATCCATAACCGCACGAAAGGGGTGCGGCATTCCAGGTAAGAGTAGATGTAGCGGAAGATCAGCTCCCCTTCACGCCCCGCGTCGGTCGCGACGATGATGCGCTCGGCCATGCCGAACAATTCCCGGAGAATACCGAGCTGCTTCACGACACCCGGGTCGGCCTTATACTCTTTACCCTCCCGAACCTGCCGGGGCAGGAGGATGAACGATGATGGCAGGATAGGCAGGTTTTCCCGGCGGAAACCCGCGATGCCATACTGTTGGGGCATTGCCAGCCCGACCAGGTGGCCGAAGGCCCAGGTTACGGCATAGCCGTTTCCCTCTATAAAACCGTCTTTACGGTTCGTGGCTCCCACGATGGCGGCGATCTCACGCGCCACCGAGGGCTTTTCTGCGATAATAACTTGCATGATGATTCGGATTTTTCAGTGGTTGTTTTCTTGTAGTTCTTCTTTCTCTTTTTCCGGACGGGCGATCAGCCGGCGGTCGTAATAGACATGGTTGCTGTTCCCGTCGTAATACTGCCGTCCGTCGTCTGCCTCCTCCGGGGGGCTGCGTTTACCCGGCCGGAGGTATAAGGCGGCCAGCGCTGCGATCAGGAGCGGCATGGCTCCGGTCTGCATGTAGAACCATTTCATACGTTATACCTTGACACCTTTGGAGTTGCTCTTTTTGCAGCTGCGGTAATTTCTCCTTTGCGCCGGAGTGGCCTCCTGCTGTCCCTGCTTGAGCGGCTCTTTCACACCTTTGACCGCTTCGACGGTCTTGCCCTCGGAATTGACGGCGACCTGGGTACGGCTTTCAACGGCGGGTTTGACCTCCGCTCCCTGCCGTTTCGCACGGTCGGGATTCCAGCGGAAGAAGTCCATCTTGTTACGCTCGAAGTTGGGCTTGACCCAGGCGTTGAACGGCTCACCCTGCCCGTCCTTGACCATGCCCTTGATGTAGAAAGCCTTGACATCCGCCCGCTTGGAGGGGTCGTTCACCGCTTCCGTCCACTGGTCATAAGCCTCTTTGGGCACGGAGGCTTTGAGGATTGTCCGGTGAATCGTGAGTGTGGGCTGTCGTTCGGAGGCCGTAGTTTCCTGCCGTCCGTTTTTCTCGGCGGCCTTCTGGCGGTAAATCTCCTTGTTCTCCTGGGCGTAGCGGTTGCGATCCAAACCGTCGTAGGTAAAGGAATAGTTACGTTCGGCCGCGTCGATTTGGATATAGGCATCCCGCTTATAACCCGCGCGGGTGGTATATCCTTCGAGCAACACCTTGCCGCCGCCGTAGAAATCCATCTGCTTGCCTTCCGAGAGGTCGGCCTCCTTGATACGGGCACGTTTTTCGAGTAGCGAAACGGGCATGGGTTCCAGAGTGTTCGTCCATTTGTCTATCGACACGTAGCAGGGCGTGAGCTTGCCCGGCTCCAGCTCCAGGTCGATCACTTTCCCGGCATGACGGGTGTTCATCAGGTTCGTTTTCGCCTCCTCATCGAGCAGCACCCCGTGGAAGGGGGCGTCGAGGTCGGGCCGTTCCTGCCAGTAATGCGGCACGACGCGCAGCGAGCCGTCCGCCTGCTCTTCGAGCGACACGCGCCCTTTGGTGGAAACACGCATCCCGTTCTCCAGTTCGGGGTTCATCTCCACCAGCCCGTTGGATTTATGTCCGTAAGACATGGCTTTCAGGTGTGGCTCGATGTCCTCCATGCGGATACCTTTCTTCTCCATATCCGCCAGGTCTATCTTCGTGACGTCCAGCGGCTCGAACTGCCGCTGCTCCTGCGTCTGAAGCCGTTCGGAGGGGTCGATACGGTAATTTTCCAGAATCTCCGGGTCGAAGTCGATGCGGATAAGTTTGTTCAGGGCATTCTCCGTCATGACGAAGATACCCGTGTGGACGGGGTTCTGGGCCTGTTCCATGAACTTTTTGAAGAAGGCTTCGAGGGCTGAATCCTGCGTGTTCACGTTCAGCAGGCTCGCCACGTTCTGATCCGTGGGGTCGGCGGTCTGGATATTGCCGTCCTGATCCACGCCGGTAACGGCTTGTAGTCGTCCGTCGTCGGCATTCTGAACGAGCATGACTTGTTTAGCGTCGTTCTTTACGTTTTCGTCCATAATTACGAGTGTTTTTAGTTAGCACCAATAGCGATGCGGGAACGAAAGTAAGGGGAACCGGCTGAACGTAAAAGAGTTGGAAAGGCTATGGAAGCATCGGGCACAGAAGTGGCCGCTTGTGGCGCAGGGCAGAGGAAATCGGAGAAACGGAGTGCCGGGAAGGACGGATTTGGCAGAGGGTATTTTCGTGGCTCCTCACCTTATTTGTCAGGTAGTCGGGATCTATTGTTAAATGTCAATAAAGCGCATGGATAACCCGTGTTTTTTTATAAATTTGCGAAAACGGGTTTCAATATCCGACAAAACGTGAGGCATGGAAATATATACCCCAAAAACCAAGATCAAACTTTCTCCGGTGATAAGAAACGGGAGAGAATTTGTCGAAGTGACTTTCGGTAATGACAATGACATCCG
>ERZ857785.922-NODE-922-length-35516-cov-4.976791_pt1 | contig 35516 bp, 36 predicted proteins | sample MGYA00519763_ERZ857785 | MGnify/ENA primary metagenome ERZ857785 (study PRJEB31778, sample SAMEA3449365) | human gut metagenome | biome: human gut; feature: human-associated habitat; material: faeces | place: United Kingdom | collected 2010/2012 ...
TATATTGTAATACTCCTGTTCCACTTGCAGCTGCACTTAAAGTTACTTCTGTTCCGCTAGCTTGTGGTGACTTTTTATCTGCTGCAAATGAAACTACTTTTGGTTTTTCTGCTTCTTTAACAGTATAACTCATTGCTTTTCTTGTTACTTTTCCATTGCTGTCTTTTACATCTACATATAATGTCTTATTTCCTGTTGCCTTTGTTGTCCATGTATAAGTGTTTGATGTTCCATAATCTCTTAACACTGCCCAGTTTCCTGCTGCATCTTTTATTAAGAATTTATATTTTAATGTTCCTGTTCCTGTTGCTTTTGCTGTTAATTTCACTTGTGTACCAGTTACTTGTGGTGATTGTTTATCAGTTGTAAAACTACTTACTATAGGTGCTACTACTGTACTAGCTTTAGTGTAAGAATAAGTTACAATTATAGTACCATTTTTAAATGTTCCTTTTGCATTACTTGGTGTTGTTTTTAAAGTATATCCACTTATTGTTTTTGCTGTTGTTGTATAGCTTGTTCCTACTTCTCCTGTCTTTGTTGTTGAAGAAGCTATTTCATTTCCATTTTCATCTACATACTTAACTATTACTGTTCCTTTATCAACATCATCATTATCTTTAGAATATACATAAGTTACTGTTATTGTTCCATTTTTATATGTTCCACTTGCATTATTTGGTGTTGTTTTTAAAGTATAGCCTGCTATTGTCTTTGCTGTTGTTGTATAGCTTGTTCCTACTTCCCCTGTCATTGTTCTTGAAGAAGCTATTTCATTTCCTTCTTCATCTACATATTGAACTTTTACTGTTCCTTTAGATACATCACTATTTTTAGAATATACATAAGTTACTGTTGTTGTTCCACTTTTATATGTTCCACTTGCATTATTTGGTGTTGTCTTTAAAGTATATCCACTAACACTTACTGCACTAGTTGTATAACTATCTCCAACCTTCCCTGTCATTGTTTTTGAAGTAGCTATTTCATTTCCTTCTTCATCTACATATTGAACTTTTACTGTTCCTTGACTAACTGGTGGTGGAGTTACTCCTCCATTATTACCTACTTGTGCTAATGGTACTGTAATAATATCTGTATCATCTTTTTCATGTGAAGTTGATGGGTCAACAGCACAATCACCTGTAGCATTATCTAACATTGATGGGTCATGAGGTAAACAATCTATTGCTGATATTCCTCTAGTTGAAAGTTGCATTACTCCAATACCATTACTTGTAATATAATTTTTATCTATTCCTAAAACTGATAATGGAATTGACATTTCATAGAAAGAATCATATTTTCTATCATGACCTTTAGTCATCATATCTACCCAATTGGCACTATCACTATAAACATCATCTGGTGAAGTAGATGATTCTAATCCCCATATTTGAGCTGGTATAGAAGTTTCTGCCATATTATATTTTACTCCTATATCTTTAAAGGATTGACAATATTCTGCATCATAGCTAGTTCCACCTGATTCATCAGCTGCTGTAAACATTGCTGGAGTTCCTAAACCTACTTTTCCACTCATTAAAAATAAATGGTCAACTCTTGTTTCATACTCTATTTGTAAGGCATCCCAAAGTAATTTCCCATTTGCCATTTTTCCATTCATTGCAGTTTTATTTCCTACATTTAATGCAATTACAAGAGGTACATCTAAAACTCTTCCACCATCACTTAATGGCCCATCTCCCTCTCTTGCCCAAGTATCAGTAGTATTTACCATTTGCCATCCTATATAAAGATTATCGTCATCCCATGCTGCATACAAAGCATATGAGTCAAGAACACAGTTTTCATGTCCACCCTTCCAGTTATTAGCTATGTCCCATGCTGCACCTTGAGCTATTAACATGTCATCAGACCAGTCACTTGCATCTCCATCAATTGTTATTGTTTTTTCTTTACCTACTCCATTAGGATTAGTTGCATACTTTCCTCTTGTTTCAGCTACTGTTGCTTTTTCAACTATATTTTCTTTGCTTATTGTTGCTGCATTTACACTAGCAAAGCTACTTAAAACGCTTACCGAAACTGCTACAGTTGTCGCAATACTCATAAGTTTTTTTGACATTGTTTTCATTTACTCTTTCCCCCTATTTAAATATAAAAATTTTATGCAGTATTAATATTTTCACTTAAATACTGCATAAAATATTTTTTAATTAAAGATTTTTTACATTACTTTATTGTATAAGATATAGATTTTCTTGTTACTTTTCCATTACTATCTTTTACATCTACATATATTGTTTTATTTCCTGCTTTTCCAGTCTTCCATGTATAAACATTTGATTTTCCATAATCTCTTAATACTGCCCAATTTCCTGATGAATCTTTTATTAAGAATTTATATTGTAATGTTCCATTTCCTGTTGCTTTTGCTGTTAATTTTATTTGTGTTCCACTTACTTGTGGTGATTTCTTATCTGCTGTAAAACTACTTATTACTGGTGGATTTACAACTTCATTATCTTTACTATACTCATAAGTTACTGTTATATTTGATGATTTATAAACACCTGTTGCATTTGATGGAATAAATGATAGTGTATAGCCATCTATTTCTTTTGCTGATGCTTCATAACTTTCTCCAACATTTCCTGTTAACGTAGTTCTAGATGCTATTTCTTCATTTGTTTCTTCATCAATATATTTTACTATTACTTTTCCTTCTTCTATAGGTTCTTCATCCTTTGTATATTTATATGTTACTGTTATATTTGATGCAGTATATTTACCAATTGCATTTGTTGGTGTTGAAGATAAAGTATATCCACTAAATGTTTTCTTACTTGTTGTATATGAATCGCCAACATTTCCTGTTAATGTTATTGGAGATGTTAAATCATTTCCATCTTCATCAACATATTTTACTGTTACTGTTCCTTTTCTAGTTGGTTCTACTTGAACTTCATTCCACGAACTTACATATTCATAAGCTTTTCCACCTACATAACTAAATCCCGGTTGTTGTGATGCTGGTATTTGATTGCTTCCTGATGCAAATATTATACTACAAGAACTTACGCTATCATCAAAAGTATAAGAATATACTCCATCTCCTTCTGATGTCATAGCTGTTCCTGGCCATGCTCCTGTAATTTGAGTAGCTGTTGCTCCATCTCCTGAATATGCATATATAGTAGGAGTTGACCAACCTGAAGGTGCTGTAAAGTAAACTGTATTTTTCTTAACACTTCCATCCTTCTTTGTATAAGTAAATGTTTCATTTGCTGGAGTACTTTCTGGGTCATCTCCATTTGCCTTTAATGTAACTGTTACCTTTTCTCCAACTGCAATACTTGTACCTACTGTTATTTTATCTCCATCTTTAAATGAACCTGAAGCTCCTTCACTTGTTGTATAAGTTCCTGTAGTTGCATTTGCTAAACCTAATGTAACAGTAACTGAATCTCCCTTAAATGAACCACTTCCTGGAGTTGCTAAAACTCTTGGATTTCTTGTAGTTGGTGCATTATATATAACTGCAATCTTTCCAGCATCAAGTTGTCCTGAAATCTTTCCATTTGATACTGTAAATGTTCTTCCTGAAACTTGATCTGTATAAGCTCCATTAGCCATTGAAGTTTCACTATCTATTGAAGTTGCTCCACCTAAGTTTATAATAACTGTACCCTTAGTTCCTCTATCTATTTGAAGTATTTGTGAACTTCCATTAGGGTTTCTTAAACATTCACCTTCTCCAACCATGGCATTTCTAAATTTATTAACGGCTGCTACTTCTGGGTCTTTAAATTGATCATTTCCTTTTGCACCTATTTTATTATTTCCCCATCTTCCTCCTAGATTGTTTGTAGAACCATCTGGTCTACTATAGAATAATGGTGTTCCATCTTTACGTGCTGCTATTATTGCCCAACACATTCTTATATCCCAATCACTTAACCATACTGACTCACCATTGTTACAATATGTATCATGTGATTCAACCCAGGTAACCAATTTACTTGCTCCAGCTGCATTTCCCCAGTCACTTATTCTTCCAGTAGAAAAATCTTTACTTCCTATTGCACCTCTTAATGTATATCCATATCCACTAGCTGTTAAATTTATAATTTTACCATATGCATCATCTCTTGATCCTGATGATTGTAATACTTCTCCATATATAAACATTTTATCTTTATTATGAAGAGAAACTCCATCAACAGATTCATTTCCTATTGCTACAGGCCAGAAATTATTTTTCCAACCATATTGTTTTGTCTTTTCATCCTGTGGATCATCTGGTAAGCCAATGTGCTTTGCAGTATCATATCTAAATCCATCAACTCCACAATCTATAAGGTCATTAAGATAATTTAAGTAATACTTTTGGAAACCTGGATTTTCTGTATTAACATCTGGTAAGCCTAATACTGCACCATTTGTACAATAATATCTATTTTCCCATTGACTAATAGAATTAAATCCTTCTCCATGATATAACTTATCTTGTCCACCAGCAGCATCTTTTAATGATTGAGAAACTTTATCTAATTGTGGTGTTGTATGATTTGGTAATACATCTACTATTATTTTTATTCCATATTTATCTGCTTCTTCGCACATTGATTTAAATTCTTCTCTAGTACCTAGTTGATAATTACCAATTTTCCAGTCTGTAGGTTGATAATGATATTCCCATTTTCCTTGTCCATTTTCACTCCATATAGACATTCCTCCATTATCTCCAACTAAGCATTGATTAGCTGGAGATGTTTGCACTGTTGTAAATCCTGCTTCTGCAATATCCTTTAAATTTTCTTTTATTGTATTAAATGACCAACACCATGCATGAAGTATAGCACCTTCTTTTACATTATCAGCTAATCCATAACTTGAAGCATTTTTTTCTATAGCAAGTTCTTTTCCATAGTTTGCTGCATCTTCTAAAGAAATTTTAACATTTGTTGCTCTATTCTCATTGTTTTCGTTTACAATAGCTGCATTAGTGTTTACAGGAAAACTAGCCATTAATGTTCCTGTTACTGATACGGTAGCAATAATACTAGCAATTTTTTGTCTAACCTTTCCCATTTCATTTCCCCCTTGAATATTTATGGTTATAATCTTTTTTCTATAATCGTTGTAAACATTTACTTAGCAATTCTATGTTTATATAGTAATACATTTCCCAATTTTTTTCAAGCCTATTTTTAAAAAATATTTTATATAATTAAATTTTTATTCTAAGTAAAAAAATGGGTTATAAAAAAGCTACTGATTAATAAGACTTTTATTAACCAATAGCTTTTTAATTTTATTTATACTAATTTAATTAAATATTACCTTCACTTTGAGAATTATTTTGCTTATCTTGAGGTCTTTCTCCACCTTCCATATTTCTTCTACCACCTCCATTTTTCATGTTTTCTCCATTATTCATTCCACCTTGTTTTCCAACACTTGTTACTAAACTTGAAATTTCTGCACTCTCATATTCAGTTCCACCAGAATAGGTTCCATTAGAATAAAGTCCATCTTTTTCTTCTCCTGTTGAAGTTCCACCAGTACTTACTGTATAAGTTGTTCCTTTCTTTAAATCTGGTGAACAAACAACGACTGATTGATATTGCTTTGATGGTGCAAATGTAAGTATTGAATTTCCATCTTTATCTGAAATATTTATTAATGTTTTAGCTTCTTGAACTGATGAAAGTCCTATATTCATAGAATATTGTGTTGAAGAAGTACTTGGTGCTTGAGCCATTCCTATACTTCCTGCTACAACTAATAATCCTCCAGTCATATTAAATTCACCATCATAGTCTAAGGCTCCATTTCCTGAATCTGTTGGTCCATTTACTATTACTGTTCCACCTGTCATTTTTATTGAACCATTTGAATCAACACCATCTCCTGAAGCATCAACATATACATATCCACCATTAATATTAAGGATAGCATTGCTAGAAGAGTTAAAATCATTTTTTCCTGGAGTTTTTGTTGAAACACTACTATTTTTCTCTGCAGCATTTAATCCATCATCACTTGATACTATATGAATTTCTCCATCATTTATTGTTATAGTTCCACTTTCAATACCTTCATAAGATTTAGTTATATTTATTTTTCCACCATTAATATCTAAAGTAGTATCTGAATGTATACCATCATCTCCAGAAGATATATTAAATGTTCCTCCATTTATAACTAAACTATCATTTGTATGAAGAGAATCATCTGCTGAATCTATATTTAAAGTTCCATTTTCAATAGTTATATTTGTTCCTGCTTTTATTCCCTTGGTACTAGCTGTTTCTTCTGTATCAGTTGAAACATCTTCTTCTGAAGTTGAAGTGTTTTGATTATTAGGCATATCTGTTGGTGCTTCTCCTTGTGGATTTGTTCCTCCATTTTGTGAATTTTCATTCATATCTGGCTTAGTTGGTGGCTCTCCCATATTTTGCATTTCGGAAGCATCACCATCTGGTTTTGTTGGTGGTTCTCCTCTATTTTGTGAATTTTCATCCATATCAGGTGGAGTCATTCCTTCTCCATCTGGTTTCATCATAAAACCTTTGCCACCAAAATCTTTATTATTATTTTTGCTAACAGCCTTTTCACTTCCACCACCTGAAGTTATTTTAATATCTCCATCTTTAATAAGAACAGTAGTGTCTGCTTGTATTCCATCTTGTTCTGAAGTTATATCAATAGTTCCACCTGCAATATAAATATATCCTTTTTCTGTTTCTTTTGAGTTATCAGTTTTTATTCCATCTCCACCTGCTATAACTTTTATATTTCCATCTTTAATTCTCACGGAATCCTTACCTTTAATTCCATATTTAACAGCAGTTACTGTAACATTTCCTCCAGTAATTTTTAAATCATCTTTACTTACTATTCCATTATTATAATTTCCATTAACAGTTAAAGTTCCATTTCCACTTATTATTAAATCATCTTTGCTATAAATAGCTGAATTAGGTCCTTCAGATGATGTATCTTCAAAAACATAGTTTTCACCATCTGTTATAGTATTATTACTTCCATCTTTTAAATCAATAACAGTCTTATCAGCATTTACAACATATATAGGAGCACTATTTGAACAATTTATATCTACTCCATTTAATATTAGCTTTACTTTATCATTATCTCCTGCATCTACAATAATTTGTCCATCATTTAAATTTCCTGTTAATGTGTAAATACCAGCTGATGTTATTGTTATTTTACTTCCATCTACTGTTGCTCCACTTCCATCTAAGCCTATTGAATCTCCATTTAATGTTATAGAAGCCTCATTATTTACTTTACTAAAATCTTCATCCCAATTATCATCTATATTTTCTGCTATTATTGTTGAAGTATCTACTATATTTTTAGTATTATTTTTAGATGCATTTATTGAATAAGCTGATATTCCTATAATTGATGCTGCTACAATTCCACATATAATCAATTTTATTTTTTTATTCATAACTCACACCACCTTATACTTAATAAATTATTTACAAGAATTATTTTTCTTCTTGTGGCACTGAAAGAACCACTCCTAAATTTCCATTTCTACATCTTAATTCATCTATAAACTTCTTTTGATTTTCATTTTTCATAACTACAGTATAAGTAATTTCAAATAATGAACCAAATTCCTTTGTTTTCACTTTTTTAAACATCCATGATGAAGTATATTTTTTTAAAACATCATCAAATACATTTTCATAATTTAAATTTTCAGGTATTGTTATTCTAAGTTCAAAGAAAGACTTATCTGCTTCTCCATAATTTATAAACTTTAAAATAAACATTATTAAACATAAAATTATAGTAAATAAAACTGCATATCCAACATATCCCATACCTGCTGATAGTCCAACTGCTAAAGTAAAGAATATGTATGATATATCTTTTGGGTCTTTTGGTTCACTTCTAAATCTTATAATTGAAAATGCTCCTGCTAAACTAAAAGCTCTTGCCACATTATTTCCAACTAATAATATAATTATTGATATTATTGCTGGAAGCATTATTAATGTAACTGCAAAACCAGATGTAACTACCTCTTCTTTACTTGTTTTCATATATGAAATACTAATTATTAATCCTAAAATAATTGATGCTCCAATTATTATTAATGTGTTTGCTAATGTTAATGATTCTCCTGTTGTTGATGTTAATATTGTATCTAGCATACTGCCCCTCTCCCTTCTGTTACATAATATTTTCTATATTCATTACCATACTTTGAAAAACCAATTGGAAATATTGATAAATCAGATAAAATTTCTGAAAGCCACATTGGCATAGCTCCTAATATCTTTACTTCCATTAATCTTTCTCCTTCTTTTAAAAGGTCCTCACCATAATCCTCTGCTGTAAGATTTAAATTATATCGTCTTGTCATTATATGATTATCAAAGGTAACTCTAAAATCCTTATCCTCTTTTCCAAAGAAAGCTGTTCTTTTATAATGTATTGCAACTGCTGGATTTATCTTATTTCTACTTAAAAAATATTCTATTTCATCTAGCACTTGATTACTCATATAATCATCAAGCTTAGGTCTTTCTCCAAATTCTAAAAGCTTATTTACCTGTTCAAGAGTAAGTACAACTCTTCTTTTACTTACAATTCCATTTATTTTTTTCTTTATTTCTAAAAAGACCTTATCATCCTTACTTTTTATAGGCTTATAGCTTCTTAATCTAAGCTTCTCTTTATAATAAGGTTTTGATAGTGAATGTTCTATTATCTTATTATCTTTTGTATCATAATAAATGTTATATATTGTATAATCTTTACCATTTAAGCAATGTTCATCATAATTCATATATTCAAGTAATCTTTCTGTAAGTAATTCATACTTTTCTTTATCTAATAAATACTTCTTTTCATATCTTTTAAATGTTGTTATTGCCATTTTTGTCTCCTCCTTTTCTCTTATCTTTGTTTTTATAATACAAAATGAAGCTTAAATATACCTTAAAATTTTTAACATTTATTTAACAAAAAAGAGTGTCTATTTTTAATAAAATACACACCCTTTTCACATAACAATTTTATTTCATTGAATCTTTTCTTATTTTCTTTAAGGCTTTTTTAGAACCTCTTTCTATATCTTTTGCAAGCTTTATTATCATAGTATGAACATAATTACAATAAAGATTGTTATTTTAAGAAAATTGACTTTTTAATTTTATCTTATTGAAAAACCTTTATAGATTATTCTATTGTATTATAGCCTATTTTCTTAGTTATTCTCTAATTTTCATCATTATTTCTTTAAATTACATCAATTTGATTATAATACTTTTAATATATTATATTTAATATATATTTAACTATTTTTGAAAGGACATTAAAAACATGAAAAAATCTATTATTAACAGTTTTTTAGGTGGAGCTTCAATATCATTTGGCTGCTTTTGTTATCTTATAACTCTTCAAAAAACAGATAATGCATATTTAGCTTCTACTACATTTTATCTTGGATTATTATTGATAATGTTAATGAAGACTGATTTATTTACTGGAAAAGTGTTTAGTAATTCCCATTTAAAATTACCAGAGTATATTAAATCTCTTATAGTAACATGGGTTGGAAATTTAGCAGGAGGTGTATTTGCTTCTTTTTGCTTTTATCAAATAATAAAACCAGATTTAACTTCTTTAATTTCTAACAAACTTTCATTAAATCCTATACAAATGTTAATTAGTGGTGTTATTTGCAACATATTAGTTTGTGCTGCTGTATATGCTTTTTCAAAAACTAATAATCATTTAATAAGTGGATTTTTAATAGTTTGTTTTGTACTTTTAGGTGTTGAACATATAGTTGCAAATTTTTCATATTTTACAATAGGTTTTTGTAGTGGTCTTAATATAGACCTATTTTCTCTATTAAAAAGCTTATTCTTTGTAACTATTGGTAATATTATTGGTGGAAGAATTATTATATATATGGCAAATAAAAATTAATTTTTTCATCTTCTTAAATACTTCTAAAAATATAAATATTTACAAATAATAAAATCAAATATATATTTAAATAGTAACTATTTTTTATTTAGGAGATGAAGATATGAAAAACAAACAAATTTTAGGCTTAATAGTTGCTGCACTTGTTTTTGTTTTTGTTGGTGTATCAAATGCAATAACTAAAAGTAAACTTACAAATGATGTTTCTGAAAAAGGAAACAAACTTACCTCACTTCTAGAAAGTGAATTAAACTCTTCTATAACACTTCCAGAATATAATTATGTAGGAGTTGTAGAAGTTAATGGAACTATTAGTGAATCTGAAGGTTCTTCTGTTTTTTCAAGTGAATCTTATAATCATCAGAGTACTTTAGATTATATTGAATCTATGAAAAATTCTCCTTATAACAAGGGCATTCTTCTAATTGTAGATAGTCCTGGGGGAGGTGTTTATGAAAGTGATGAATTATATTTAAAACTTAAAGATTATAAAGAAACAACAGGTAATCCTGTATGGACATATATGAAATCTCAAGCTTGTTCTGGTGGATACTACATATCTATGGCTTCTGATAAGATTTTTGCTAATCGTAACTGTACAACAGGTTCTATCGGTGTAATTATGTCACTTATTAATACAAAGGATTTATATGATAAGCTTGGAATTAAAGAAATTAACATTACAAGTGGAAAAAATAAAGCAATGGGGTCTTCTGGGCAAGATTTAACAGATGAACAAAAAGAAATTCTTCAAAGTAATGTAGATGAAGCTTATGAACAATTTGTAAGCATTGTTGCTGATGGAAGAAAGATGGATGTAGAAACTGTTAAAAAAATAGCTGATGGAAGAATATATACTGCAAAACAAGCTTTAGAACTTGGCTTAATTGATGAAATAGCTGATTATAAAGCTGTAGAAACATCAATTACCGATAGCCTAGGGGAAGATGTAGAACTATATACACCAGATACCTCTACTAGTGATTTCTTTTCTTCTTTATTTTCAGCATATAAGGGAACAAAAGAAAAATCAGATGCCCAAGTTATTACAGAATATTTAGAGAAGGCTGGAAATAGGGGGCTAATGTATTATGCAGAATAATGAATATACTTCTATGGAAATAATAGATACAAAACCTACTTTAAATTATGCAGGTTTTCTTCCTAGATTAATAGCCTTTGGAATTGATAGTCTATTAGTTGCTATTATTTTATTCTTTATAAAGATACCTTTTTCTATATCTTCATTAATAAATGGACCAGGTTTATTATCAAATGAAGTTTTATTTAATTTTTCTATATTAGATATAATATTTTATTTATTAAAATCTTTATATTTTATAATAGCTACATATAACACAGGTACTACCTTTGGAAAATGGCTTTTAAAACTTAAGGTAGTATCTCAAAATAATACTAAACCTTCATTTTTAGATTTATTATACCGTGAAACTATAGGTCGTTATTTAAGCTCTATTATATTTATTGGTTATATTATAATTCCTTTTGATTATGAAAAAAGAGCTTTACATGACCGTCTTTGTGATACTAGAGTTATCTATGATTTAAAAACAGTTTAACAAACATAATTTTAGGTGGGAAAGAACCTAGAAATCTCTCCCACCTATATTTTTATTATTCTAAAATATTCCCATCAGTAGATATTGTTACTATTTGCCAAGGAATCATTTTTCCAGAATTTTTAAGGGCTTTTTCAACAGCTGCTACTATTCCTCCACAACAAGGAACTTCCATTCTTACAATTTTAATATCTTTAATGTGATTATACTTTAGTATTTCTGTAAGCTTTTCTGAATAATCACCTTCATCAAGTTTTGGACACCCTATTAAAGTTACTCTATTTTTTATAAACTCATTATGAAAGTTGCCATAAGCATATGCTGTACAATCTGCTGCTATTAATAATTTTGCTCCATTTAAATAAGATGCTTTTGGAGATACAAGCTTTATTTGTACAGGCCATTGTCTTAATTGAGATTCACAACTTTCCATAGTTAACTTCTTGCTTTTTTCTTCTCTTTTTATTTCTTTATTCATACTTCCAGGACATCCTGTAAAAGGAATATTAATTGTAGCTTTTTTCTTTGCCATATTAGCTTTAACAGCCTCTTCATCATAAGCTAAAGCTTCTCTTTCCTCAAAAGAAATTGCTTCAGTTGGACAAGAAGGAAGACAATCTCCTAACCCATCACAATAATCATCTCTAAGAAGAACAGCTTTTCCATTTTTTAAACCTATTGCCCCTTCATGACAAGCATTAACACATAACCCACAACCATTGCACTTTGATTCATCTATTTTTATAACTTTTCTTATCATACAAGAAACCTCCAATACCTTTAATTATGATATTATTATACATTTCCATTTCTATATTATCTGTAACAAATGAAACAAAGTCAATTTAAATATTAATTTTTATTATCTTTATATTTTTATAACTTCCAACCTGACGCAATTTCTCTTGAATTTACAAAACGTTTATATATTCCCTCTTCCTTCATAAGTTCTTCATGTTTACCTAATTGTACAATTTTTCCATGGTCAATAACAAGAATTTGGTCTGCATTTCTAACTGTTTTTAATCTATGAGCAATCATAAAAATTGTCTTTTCCCTTGTTAAAGCATCAATTGCTTCTACTAATTCTTTTTCATTTTCTGGGTCAACATTTGCTGTGGCTTCGTCTAAAATAATAACAGGAGAATCTTTCATAATAGCTCTTGCAATAGATATACGTTGTTTTTCACCACCTGATAAACTTGCTCCCCCTTCTCCAATTACAGTATCATATCCTTTTGGCAAACTCATTATAAACTCATGACAACAAGCTTTTTTTGCTGCCTCAATAACCTTTTCTATAGGTGCATCCTTTTGTCCAAATCTAATATTATTTGCTATTGTGTCTTGGAATAAATACACATCTTGAAATACAAAACTAAAATTTTTCATAAGACTATCCATACTATATTCTTTTACATTAACCCCTCCAAGAGATACAGTTCCTTTATCCACATCCCAAAATCTTGCAATCAAATGACAAAGAGTTGTTTTTCCTCCTCCACTTGGTCCTACAATTGCAGTAGTTGTCTTTTCTGGTATATGAATAGATAAATTATCAATAATTTTCTTTTTATCATAAGAGAAATCAACATTTTTAATATCAACATCATAGTTTTTTTGAGTAATATCTCTTCCGTCAATGTCCATTGCAGGAATATCAAGAATTTTTTGTGCTTTATCTACACTAACATCTACAGTACGAAGTAGTGCTGAATAATTACCTGCTTGTTCTAAACTTGAATATACCATAAAAGAGCAAATCATCATTGTAATACATACTATTAATTCCATACTTCCTTGCAAATATAAATAAATAGAAAGTAAAGTCATAACTATTCCTGTAAGCTTTGTTACTGCATTTTGAATTGTCATAAATGGAATAAATGTCATTTCCATTTCAATATTACAATCAGTATTTTCATCAATAGAATTATTTAATTTCTTTGAAGTTTTACCTGTCAAATTATATGCTTTTACTTCTGCAATACCTTGAACATATTCAATAACTTTTTCCACAAGATTACTATCTACTATTGCTTTTTTAGGAGAAACACTTTGAGATTTTTGTTGCATTTTACTATTAACCATAAAAAATATTAAAAGCCCAACAAATACTACAACTCCAATTCTCCAATCATAAAACAATAACATAATAGCAATAATTAATGTAGTTAATACTCCTTGTGTTGTCATCATAACAACTCTTGTTGCAACATCTGCAAGATTTTCCATTGTATTAGTAGTTATAGATGTAATATAACCAAGGCTATTTTTATTAAAATATCCCATTGGAAGATAACGCAAATGTTCTGCAATTTCTATTCTTTTATTTGCAGCAGTTCCATATCCAGCTTCACATTGTAAAATGGTTGAACGATATTTAACTATTGCACCAACTATTACACTAAATAAAATAATACCTAAACATTTTAATATTAATTCATTAGTAATTTTATCTTTTATTGCCCCATTAATAATTAATATAATTGCTGGTATTTTTAAAGCCTCCATGAATGCTAATATAATACCATCTACTAATGAGTGATAAAATTTATTCTTATTTTCTTTTCCACAAAAATCAAAGAACTTTTGAAATATTTTAAGCATAAACCTCAGCTCCTTCCTTTGAATCCTTTACTGAAATATGAGCATCCCACATAGTCTTATATAACTTTCCTTTATTAAGTAACTCTTCATGAGTTCCTTCTTCTACAATTTTTCCATTTTCTACTACAAATATCTTATCAGCATCTGCAATAGTAGATAATCTATGTGCAATAACAATTAATGTCTTTCCTTGTACCAGTTTTGCTACTGATGCTTGAATTACTGCTTCATTTTCTGGGTCTGTATATGCTGTTGCTTCATCAAGAATAACAATTGGTGCATTCTTTAACATAGCTCTTGCAATTGCAATTCTTTGACGTTCACCACCTGATAAATGTCCTCCTGCACCACCAACAACAGTATCATAGCCATTTTCTAATTGCATTATAAATTCATGACAGCCACTTCTTTTTGCTACTTCTTCTACTTCTTTATCAGTAGCATCCATTCTACCCATACGAATATTTTCTCTTATAGTATCATCAAATAGATAATTATCTTGTGAAACATATGCAACCTTTTTATTATATTCTTCTAAAGATAAATTCTTAATATCTACACCACCAATACAAATACTTCCTTCTTTTACATCCCAAAGAGATGCAATTAACTTAGCAATTGTAGATTTTCCACTTCCTGATGGTCCTACTAATGCATTTACTGTTCCTTCTTCTATTTTCATATTTATTCCATGCAATACTTCTTGCTCATGATAACCAAAAGTTACATTTTTAAGAGTTACAGAATAGTTTTTAGGTTTTTCTTTATCAGATTTAGGACGATTTAACTCTTCTTGAGATAAAACATTTGTAACTTCTCCAATAATTGTTTTCATTTTTGCAATATCATCTGAATATGACATTACTGTAATTAATGGTGCAATAAGACCAAGAGAAAGAATAATACAAAGAAGAAAATTTGACACTGAAAGGCTTCCTGCTTTTACAAATAATCCTCCAATTGGAATAACTGAAATTGCTGTACAAGGTGTTAGTACCATAGCAATACTAAAAAATTTATTACATTTACGCATCCACTCAATATAACATGTAGCACCTTCCTTTGCTGCAACTACAAATTTTTCATAGGAATTTTCTGCTTTTCCAAAGGCTTTAATAACTTCAATTCCATTAATATATTCTACTGCAGTATCATTTAATATTTTTGTTTTTACTACTGTATTTTTATAGTTATCCTCATATCCTATCATCATTCCCATATATGAAATTAAACCAAGAGGTAAACTTATTAAAGATACTAATGCCATTCTCCAATCAATAATTAATAAATAAATAAAAACAACTATTGGTGCTAATATATTAGAAGTAAACTCTGGTAAAATATGTGCAAGAGTTGTTTCAATACTATCAATTCTTTCTACAATAATATTTTTTAATGTACCTGATGGAGTATCTTTTACATATCCAAGGGGTACTTTTGATAATTTATCACAAACTCTCTTTCTAATATTTCCAAGCACATGAAAAGTTGCTTTATGTGAGCAAGTAGTAGATATTCCATGAAAAATAACTCTGGCCATCCAAAAAGCAGTCATAACAAGTCCTTCTTTAAGATATACTGCCCAATCTTTATTTCCATCAATAAGCTTAGTAAGCATATCTCCCATAATACAATATGGTACTATGCTACATAACACACCTAATGTTGCCATAATAACACTTGCAACATATAAATTTTTATGGACACTTGCAAAATCCATAAGCCATGCAAAAACAGATTTTTCTTTCTCTTTCATTATTTTCTCCCCCTTATTTAAGTTAGCTTAAGCTAACTTTCAGTTTATTTTAAAGAGAAATTCTGTTAATTGAATTTCTCTTTTTAACAAATTTTATTCTCCAAATTTTACTCCTAAAAGCTCTGACCACCCAGCAGTATAAAATTTACGCATTTGAGATACATATATTTTTGCATCCTGTTTTTTCATATCATGAACTATAGTTTCAAATAAACCTGTAAACATTCCACTTGCAATTATGTGACATAAATCTTTATTAATAGGCTCAACTTTATGCCCCATACTTTGTAATACTTCTATATAGCTATAAGTAGAATTAACCTCTCTTTCTACCATTTGATGAATAAAATTACCATAAGATGTTCCTTCTGAACATTGAATTAAAAGCTTAAAGGAATCATAATTATCATAAATATAATCAAGCATATCCATAATACATACTGTTGAAGTTTCTTTCATTTGCTTTGTTTGTTCCCTACCAGATAGTTTTTCAAAATCATCAACTGTATCAGTAAACATATGAAGAACATGCTCTGCTGGTTCACTTACTAAAGCCTCAAATAAATCTTCTTTGCTCGTATAATAACGATAAAGTGCTCCTGTTGTAACTCCTGCATTTTTTGCAATATTTCTAAGTGAAGCATTTAAAAATCCATTTCTTAAAAACTCTTTTTTTGCAACACTTAATATTTTTTTCTGTGTACTTTGTTCATCTAACTTCATATATGCCTCCTAGCTATAAAGATAACACTGTTTGCTAACACTGTTATCTTATCACTAATATTTTTTCATGTCAACATAAAACAAAGATGCAGACAATCTCTGCCTGCATCTTTTAAAATTTATTTATAGAATTCTTGAGTTGCATAAACTCTGTTTCCTATTTTATAAACTCCTATTCCTATACTTTCAAAATTTGTTGATAATATATTTGCTCTATGACCACTTGAGTTCATCCAATTTGTCATAAATTGTTCTGCTAACTTATTGGCATCACTAACTCCCCCTATATACGCAATATTCTCTCCCCAAGCTTTATATGAAACTCCATCTTGTTTCATTTTTTCTGTTATTAATTTTCCATTAAGGTCTTCGTGGCTAAAATAATTATTTTCTCCCATATCCTTAGATTTTATTCTTGCATATTTCTCCATTATAGAATTATATGATAATTGAGTTACTCCATTTTTTGCTCTTTCTTCATTAACCTTTTGATAAATTAATTGTTCTACTTGAGCCATAAAATTATCCTGTTCTTCATCAACTGCTGGTGGATTATTATCTTCCTTATTTGAATTATCATTATCTGTGCTTGGTGGAGTTATTTCTGAATTATTATCATTACTAGTATCATTTTTGTCATTTTCTACATTATCTTCTGGTTTGTTATTTTGATTATTATCTTCTATAACATTATCATTATTTTCCTTATTATCCTCTTCAGTATTATTATCTGGATTAGAAGGTTTACAATTATTATTTATTATATTTTGAATACAATCTTTAATATTGCTTCCAGCTACTTGTCCAATTGTAAAACCTAAATATTTATTATCACTAGAACATAATTTCTTACTTACCTGAACCTTACAATTACTATTAGAATTATCTGTTGTTTTTGCAAAAGCTGGAACAGAAGTCCCTCCTACCATTGACGCTACTATCATTGCTCCTATTATTTTCTTTTTCATTTGTGTACTCTCTCCTTTTTATTTTTTCGGTCTTAGTTTTTTATGACCAATATCTTATTAGTACCTAGTACATTAGGTAGCTCGTCCATAAACAGTTATAACATAACTTTGTAAATAATAAATTAGTTGATGTTTGGAAACCTTTTATATATTATCCTCTAATTCATTTAACAATAATATATTTGGATTTTTATCCAATCAAAGAATGGGAGTATACCTTATCTAAAGGAACTTTTCCTTATTTATACATGGGCAAAATTACATGTATATTTTAATTCTCATAATACTATAAATAACAACAAAAAAAGCATATATCCAATCTAAACTGATTAGATATATGCCTTGTAAAATCTTATTTATTACAAATTAGTTGTTTATTAATTTGTCTTCACCATTCCAGCTGTATAACTTACGTATTTCTTTTCCTACAACTTCTGATGGATGTTCAGCAGCTTTCTTTCTCATTGCTCTGAAGTGTGCTTGACCACCAGCTGGTGACATATCTAATAAGAAGTCTTTTGCAAAAGTACCATCTTGGATATCTGATAATATCTTCTTCATAGCCTTCTTAGTATCTTCTGTTACTATCTTAGGTCCAGTTATGTAATCACCATATTCAGCAGTATTTGAAATAGAATATCTCATTCCTTCAAATCCTGATTGATATATTAAGTCAACAATTAATTTCATTTCGTGGATACATTCAAAGTAAGCATTTCTTGGATCATATCCAGCTTCGCATAATGTTTCGAAACCAGCTTGCATTAAAGCACAAACTCCTCCACAAAGTACTGCTTGTTCACCAAATAAGTCTGTTTCAGTTTCTGTTCTGAATGTAGTTTCTAGAACACCAGCTCTTGCTCCACCAATTGCTAAAGCATAAGCTAAAGCTAAATCCTTAGCGTTTCCTGTAGCATCTTGTTCTACAGCAACTAGACATGGAACTCCTTTTCCTGCTTGATATTCACTTCTTACTGTGTGTCCTGGTCCCTTAGGTGCGATCATAGTTACATCAACATCCTTAGGTGGTACTATTTGTCCAAAGTGAATTGCAAATCCGTGAGCAAACATTAACATGTTTCCAGCTTCTAGATTTGGTTCAATATCTTTCTTGTACATAGCTGCTTGCTTTTCATCATTTATAAGAATCATGATTATATCAGCTTTCTTAGCAGCTTCTGCAGCTGTATATACTTTAAATCCTTGAGCTTCTGCTTTTGCCCAAGACTTACTTCCTTCGTATAGACCAATTATAACATCACATCCTGATTCCTTTGCATTTAATGCATGTGCATGTCCTTGGCTACCATATCCGATTACGGCGATAGTTTTTCCCTTCAATAATGAAAGGTTACAATCTTCTTGATAATAAATCTTATTCATTAAAAAACCCTCCTAGTAATTTGGCATATATTATTTTCAATGAAAAAATTTCATTGCAATAAACAAATTTACTTTTATTTCATCATTGTGCCTTATTTATAAGGATACACCACTTTATGAAATTATTCAAGTAATAATCAAGCAAAATACTTACTTATGTACTCAAATTTTAAATATTTGATAAATTTAAAATTATATTTATATTAATTTCATAATTCATATTTTTTATATAGGCTTATTTCCAAAAATAAAATTTATAAAGCTTTTTACTTTCTTTTATTCATCTTCAAAAATTCATTTATGTTATACTTTAATAAAAATAATACTTTAGGTGGTGATTAAATGAATAAAAAATTATTTTTATTTATTATTACAATTTTATTATCAGTTACTTTTATAGGTTGTTCTAAAGATATAGCTAATACTAATACTCCTTCTGAAACTAAAACCTCTAGGGATAATTCTTCTGATAATACTAAATTAGAAATTCCTAAAACTTATCTTGATAATGGTATTTTTTCTGATTATTATGATAAAGCCTATGAAAAACTTAAATCCATGACTTTAGAAGAAAAAATAGGCCAATTGATTTTTGCAAGATGTCCCTCTGAAAATGCTGAAAGTATAATTTCTAAATACCAATTTGGAGGTGTAATTTTATTTGCTTCAAATACAGAAGGAAAAACCAAAGAAGAACTAAAAAGTGATATAACATCTCTTCAAAATGTTTCAAAAATTCCAATGCTTATAGGGGTTGATGAAGAAGGTGGAACTGTTGTAAGAATTAGTAGTAATCCAAATTTAAGAAGTGAAAAATTCAAATCTCCTAAAGAACTTTTTTTAGAAGGTGGTTTTGAAAAAATAGCTTCAGACACAAAAGAAAAATGTGAACTTTTAAGTTCTTTAGGCATTAATGTTAACCTTGCACCAGTTGCAGATGTTTCTACAGACCCTAATGATTTTATTTATAGTAGAAGTCTTGGACAAAACCCAGAGCAAACTGCTAATTTTGTTGAAACAGTTGTAAAAACCTCTTCTGAAAATAACATTTCAAGTGTATTAAAGCATTTTCCTGGCTATGGTAATAATGTAGATACACATACTGGTATAGCAATTGATAATAGAGATTATTCATCCTTTGAATCTTCTGATTTTATTCCATTTGAAAGAGGTATAAAGGCTAATGCTCAAGGAATATTAGTTTCACATAATATTGTAAAATCTATGGATGAGAATTATCCAGCTTCATTATCTCCTTCTGTTCATGATATTTTAAGAAATAAATTAAATTTTACTGGAGTTATTATGACAGATGACCTTGCAATGGATGCAATAAGCCTTTATACAAATGGAGAAGACCCTGCTGTTTTAGCTGTTCTTGCTGGAAATGATATACTTATTTTAAGTGATTATGAAACAAGCTTTAACAATCTTCTATCAGCTGCTGAAAATGGAGAATTAGATTTATCCATTATAGATAAAGCAGTTTTTCGTGTACTTGCATGGAAATATAGTATGAATATAATTCAATAAAATAAACTTTAGAGATATTATTTAAAATCCCTTTTCATTTTTTTCTTAAATAAAACTACTGACAATATATATATTACTATTGAATAAATAAAAACAATAATAAGGGATTTTAAAATCTCTGAATTATTTCCATTAACAGCCATCCTAGCAACTTTAACTCCATTATAAAAAGGAAGTTTATAACATATACTTTTAAGTCCACCACTTAATGAATCTACATCCATGAAAACTCCTCCCATCATACAAGTTAAAGTTATAATAAGTGAACCTATTCCAGGGGCTGCTTTTTCATTAAATAATGTTCCAAATAATATTCCAAGACCAATAAACATAATAGCTGAAGGAATCATAACTAAAATACATACTAAAACATTACTTATTTTAAATGTATATCCTGTAAAAATTCCAATAAATCCTGAATATATAAAAGTTATTATGCTTTGACAAAGTGCTATAATTAAAAAAGGAATAGTATAACCTAAAATAAAATCTATAGATTTCATTGGAGACGCATATAACCTTGTTAAAAAGGTACTTGTCCTATCTTTTGAAATAAGAATAGAGGTAAATAACATAACAAAGGCATATCCAAAGATAATTATTGCTGGTGATAAAAATTTTAATTTAAATATTTCTATTCCTGCCTCTTTAGGTATACTATTATTAACTATGGTCATTATTGTTACCATAATAATAGGAAAACCTAAACAAAAAATATAACTTAAAGGGTCTCTTAACAATTCTTTTATATTTCTTATACAAAAAGCTTTAATTCTCATTTATTTTTCCTCCTCTACAATTTTTATAAATGCTTCTTCTAAATTTTTTGCTTTTGTTAATTCTTTAATTTCTTCTAATGTTCCTTGTTTTATTATCTTTCCCTTTACCATAATAGCTATATAATCTGATAATTCTTCAGCCTCTTCCATATAATGTGTTGTAAGAATAATTGTTATTTTGCCTTTAAGACTTGAAATAATCTTCCAAAGTTCTCTTCTTGCAATAACATCAAGACCTAATGTAGGCTCATCTAAAAATAATACTTTAGGTTTTGTAATTAAAGCCATTGCAATGCTTAATCTTCTTTGCCAACCTCCTGATAAAGTTTTTGCCTTAATATTTAAAACCTCATCTAAAGAAAACTTATTTACTATATTCTTCATTTCTTCTTTATCATCACAATTATAAATTTCAGCAATAAATTCTAAATTTTCTTTTACAGTTAAATTTGGAGCTACTGCTGTATCCTGTGGAGAAATATTTATAAGCTTTTTTACATCTTCTAAATCATTTTTTACACTCTTTCCTAATATATAAGCCTCTCCATTGCTTATTTCTGTAAGACCAGATAACATTTTTATTGTAGTAGTTTTTCCTGCACCATTTACCCCTAAAAGAGAAAGTAAAGTACCTTCTTTAATATTTAGAGAAATTGAATCTACTGCTTTTTTAGTATCATATATTTTTGATAAATTTTTAATTTCAACAGCCATTGTCATAATTATTCCCCCTCTTCCTTTAATTCTTTAAGTCTTTCATTAATTTTATCAACTGATTCTTTACAATTTTTATATTGTATAAATGCTGTTATGGCATATCCAATTAGATAACTTAAGGTTACTGTTATGGTTGTTGGTAAGTTATAATAACCCCAACAAAAAATACTTATAGGAATCCATACAATTGTTGTAAATATAAAATAAAGAATCCATTGCTTTAAAATACTCCACTTTTCTTTTTCAAAAACTATTGTAAATAATCCAAAGGACATACTAACTATTCCAATTAATAAACACTGTATAGCAAAGGCTCTTATTGGAGAATTAAGTTTATTTAAATACTTACTTATAACCACATACTTATCACCTTCAACAAAACTCATTATTAAACCTAATAAAACTCCACTTGTTGTTCCAAAAGCTAAACTATATAAACCTCTAGTAAATGCTTTTTTTAGCATAAAATTTAAACCTCCTTATATTCCCAATACCTTTTTTATTTTTGACACATATCTTCTAGAAACATAGGTCATTTTTTCTCCCTCTAAATACATACATATAGTTCCTGTTAGGCTTGTATCAAGTTTTTTTATCTTTTTAATATTCACTATTTCTGAATTAGATATACGTACAAATTTCCTGTTATCTAACTGTTCTTCCAACTCATAAAGCCTTTTATGAAGTATATATTTTCCTAATTTAGTTTCTGCATATACTTTTTGCTTTTCAGAATATATTCTAATTATTAAATCAGAAGATACCATTTCAATACTTCCATCTGTATAACACTTAAGCTTTTCATTAAAAGCTTGAGAAATTGTAGTATATATATCTTCCACTTCTTTATTTTTTTCATTGTTACAAATAACAATTTCTGGTTCTAAATATTTCTTATTTATAAATAATTTAATTTTCATTTCATCACCTAAATTTAGTATATATAAATTTATTCTTATGGTATATAGATTTAATATAAATGGTAGTTCTATCAATATAAGTGGCTTGTTATTGAAAATACAGATATTAAAATAAGCGTGAGACCATACTATATCCCACGCTGAACTATTCCATAACTTTATTTATTATATAATTTTTATATTTTTTTCATATTATCCATTTTATTGTTAAGCACATTATAAATAGCCTTTGCTACTCCTTGATTATCATTAGTATCTGTTATATATTTAGCTATTTTCTTTACTTCAGAAATTGCATTTTTCATTGCAACACTTTCTTCAAATATTTCAAACATGGAATAATCATTGAAGCTGTCGCCAAGAATCATTACATCTTTTTTATCTATGCCCATCTTTGTAATTACCTTTTCTAAAATAATTCCTTTTTGAGCATTTATATCAGTTATTTCTATATTATCATTAAAAGAAGATGACACTGCTAATCCTTCAATTTCTCCTATTATTTTTTTAAGTTTCTCTATTAATTTAATATCTTCATGAAAAGCTACAAATTTTCTTATTTCTATTCCTTCTTCAAAAAACTTTTCAAAATCATCTATATACTTTAAGCAAGTAAAAAATTTTTCTTTTTCTGCAATTTTCTTTGCTTCTTCCTTTGTTAAATGAGGGTCAAAGGCTAATGTTCTAAAAGTAACTTCTAAAAGTGCTTCTTCTTTTGTAGCTGTTGTATATATGCCTTTATTAGTAAACATGCGAGCAGAAATATTATTTTCCTTTAAAATTTTTAAAATTTTCCTTGATGACTTTTCATTAATATTAATTACATCTAAAATATTTCCCATTTCATCTCTATACTCTGCTCCATTAGAAAGAATACATTGACATTTTATATTTTGTTTATCTAATAAATATTTTACATTTTCATACTCTCTACCAGTAGATATTACAAATATTATTCCCTTTTCTTCAGCCTTTTTAATAGCTTTTGCTGTTTCTTCATCAATTTCATGATTATTATTTAATAATGTTCCATCCATATCAGAGGCAATTACTTTTATCATTTGAATCACTCCACTTTTAAATACTTTTTATTATATAGTTATATTTTATATTATACTATAAAAAATACTTTATTCTATTTAAGTTCTTTTATTTATGATATTTTTAGTAATCAATAAATTTTTTAAGGCAAGTCCTATAATTTTATAAGCAGAAACATTAAGTTATTTTGCTACAATTCTTCAATTTCTGGATAATCCTAATAAAAGTTCATAATGAATATTTGGATAATCCTTTTGAAATTCTTTTATAATACTTTGAAGCCAATAAGTTACAGCACTAGAAAATGTACCTATACGAATTATTCCAGTTTCAAGTCCATTTAATTTATCTATTTCCATTTGAAGTTTTAAATATTAATTGCAAATATTTTTAGCATAAATGAATAAATCATATTTTAAATATATACTAGCTTTATTACTTTTTGGTTCTAATGGTATAGTTGCTAGTTATATTTCACTTACAAGTTATGAAATTGTATTTTGGCGTACAATGATTGGAAGTTTTCTGTTAATATTAATTATTGCATCTTTAGCATATTATTGTGGTCCTATTATTGTTATGATACTTTCCCTTTTAATATTTCATTAGCCACTAACTAAACCAAAAGTTATTGGTTTTTTTACAGTATTAATTGGTGTATTTTTAGTTAATAATACAAATTATTGGGGCTATATTAATTATTAGTGGTACTATATTAGGAGAAATATATAAAAAAGATATGACTAAAGTTTAAAGTCATATCTTTATTTTTTATTTATACCTATTACTTACTTCTATTAACTTCATAGGAGTTCCACAGTTAGTACAATATAAATTTATTTTTTCTATTTCTTTATGATGGCGTATTGTAACACATTTTTCTTTTTTTCTTTTTTTGCATTTTTCACATTCATATACATTATGTGCTTCTATCATTTGTACTTCTTCAATATTATTAATTAATAAATTTATAAAATCTTCTATATTATTTAAAGTAATTGGCTCTTTTGTATTTTCATGGAGAATTTCTTTAAATCCTAGCCCAATAAATTCTCCTTTTTTATATGTAAACTTACTGTTATTTTGTTTAATAATTCCTTCCATACAAATCACCTACTTTTAATAATTTCCCCAAATGTTGAATATTCCAGATATAATCTCAAAAACTTTCTATATAAATTTAAAAATATTCTTTTTGTATCCGGTTCCTTACCTATATTATACACTATATTATAATATTTTACAATTTATTTTTCGTCATTTCGTTTAATTTTTTATTTAAATTATTAAATTAAAATATTTTTTATTTACATTTTTTTCATTTGTAATAATATATTCTTTTTTACAAAAAAAATAAAGGTGTAATAGCAAATTAAAGTCTTGCTATTACACCTTTTTAAAAATACAATTTTATAATAAACCTGTCTTTTTAAAAGCTTGTTCTAAATCTCCTATAATATCTTCTATATCTTCAATTCCAACACTAAATCTAAAGAATCCATTATGGAACTCTTCTGGATAAAGATATTGTCTTTCATCATCTTCTCCTAAAAATACAATTAAACTTTCATCATGTCCAAGAGATACAGCAGATGTTATAACTTTTAAATAACTTACAAAACGATTATGAGTATCATGGTCTGCCTTTAATCCAAAAGACAAAACTCCACCATATCCATTAGTCATTTGTGATTTTGCTATTTCATGACCCTTATGAGACTTTAATCCTGGATATGCTACAAAACTTACAAAAGGAAGAGACTCAAGGTATTCTGCCACCTTTTGTGCATTTTCATTATGTTGTTTCATACGAAGAGGTAAAGTTACTGCTCCTCTCATAATAAGCCAAGCATTAAAAGGACTTATAGTTGCTCCTAGGTTAATTTGTGATTGTGCTCTTATTATATCTAAATATTTTGTTTTACCTATAATAGCACCACCCATAGCATCCCCATGACCATTTATATATTTTGTTAAACTTTCAATAGTAAAATCTGCACCTAATTCAATTGGTCTTTGATTATAAGGTGAGGCAAAGGTATTATCTACTGAAAGAAGTGTTCCATTTTCATGGGCTATTTCTGCTATCTTTTTTATATCTGATATCATAAGTGTTGGGTTTCCTGGAGTTTCAATATGAATTAATTTTGTATTTGGTCTTATTGCTTTTTTAACTTCTTCTGGATTTGTTGTATCCACAATTGTTGTTTCAACATGAAATTTATTATTAAACAATTCATTTAATAAACGATATACTGCAATATATGTTACACTTGAAAAAATAACATGGTCTCCAGTTTCTAAAAGTGCAAAAAATAGTCCTGAAAGAGCTGCAACTCCACTAGCTAATACAACACAATCTTCTCCACCTTCTAATGATGCAACTTTTTCTTGTAAGTATTTTTGATTACTTCCACCATTTCTAGTATATAAACTCTTATCTGCACTACTCCAATTTAAATCAGATGGGTCATATGGTAATTCATAACTATTTGCCATTGTAATAGGACGCTTAATTGCTCCAGTTTCACCATCTATATCATTTCCTGTATGTACTGCACGTGTTTGAAATCCATATTCATTTCCATAAGTTCTTTTTGACATTTTCCTTCATCCCCTTTGTAATTCATACTATACATACCAATTTTCTATGTTTAAATTTATTATACCATTTTTTTCACTTAAGTCAAATTACATTTTTATTTTGATACATTCTTATCATAATATTCCTGCAAAATTAATATTATAAAATTTACTATTTAATTTTGGTACAAACAAAATAAATTCTTTAGCTACTTCTTGTAATAAAGAGAACTGCTGTGGATTGATATCATTTTTTTCTTTTTCGGCAAGTATTTAAGAAGTCATTAAGTGGTGAGTATAGTGGAAGTGGTAGACCTTTTCATAAATATGTGATATAATTACCCAAATTAGTGCGAAAATTTGAAGTTGGAGGCGACAGTATGCTGACTAAGAAAGAGAAAAGAACATGTCGGATGTTAATATTCGAATACAAAAAGAAATTAAAAAAGTATGTTTCTCACAATACTACATTGTCTGCTAATGATATTGTTCGAGAGTATGAAGAAAGATTTTATCGATATATGAATGAAGCAGATATGGGAAGTGAGAGAGGTAAATTCACTTCATATCTAAACATTTTTTCTGGTTTGACAGCATATGAGATACTGCGTGAAAAAGGATTAACGGAAACAGACGGAATTAAAGCATATGATTTTATGTGTGCTTTTATACGAAAACTTTCCTCTGTATTATATAAGGGAGCTGATTTATTGCCTAATGGTTATAAAATAGTAAGACAGTCTTTGTTAGATGACCTTGAAGGCGAAAAAAGAATATGCTGGGATATTGAAATCTTGCAAGATGATGACAAAGGATTTACTTATGAGATTAGTAGGTGTTTGTACTTTGATACTTGTAAAGAACATGGGTATCCAGAATTTTGTAAGGTATTTTGCACTCATGACTGGTATGCATTTGGTGTATTAAAGCATCATTCAAAATTTATTAGAAAGTCTACCATTGCAGAAAATGGTACTGTATGCCACGACACAATAGAAAAAGTGAAATAATACTTAAAATTAAGTGAAAACTTTTAGTTTGTTGCTATCTCAATTAAAACAGAACACAAAGGTGATTTATATAATCAACAATCAAGAATATATTACTACAAAATTGAAAAACCGCTAGAAAAAATGATAATTTTATCTGCTCCTCACTTAAATAATTTAACTGTAATGGTTATTGAAATAATTTGTTCACAATCAGTTGTATTATCTAAAATATCTTTTGATATGATTTATTACTTTGACTTATTTAAAATATATATTTTTCTATACTGTTCAACCATTTTTTTATACTCATTAATATCAAATTTCCAATTTGTATTCTTTATCCAATAAATATTACCATTCTGTTGCATATATGGTTTTGTATAATTTCTATGTCTTCTAATAATCTCTTCTTCCCAATTTTCAGAAACCCATTTCTTATATTCATGACTATTGTAGTTTTCAGTTGCAATATTATCTCCATATTTTTCCCAATCTTCTTCTGTATATGCATCTAAATACAAAATTCCTGATTGTTTTTTCTTATCAAAATCCTCATTTTCATGATTTAATAAACCTATCTTATCCCAATAAACAAACTTATCTGTTTTGCGTATACTTACCATTATTACAATACAGTTTAAATCACAATCATCTTCACATACTAAAATAGGAAGATTTATATCCTGTTTACAATCAATGAGTTCCCATATAAAATCATTATCAGGCTTCCATAAAAGTTGTCCTGTCCAAGCATTCATTAATCCCATCATTGTTCCCATAGATTTAAGTTTTGGACATAATCCCTTCTTAGTATAAAAATCAAGATATTCTACAATAAGCTTATCATCAATTGTCCAATAATATTCTAAATAATTGTATATAGTTTTTACATATGATATTTTTATTTTATTCATATAAAATTCCTTTTTTTCTATTAATAATTTTATACTTTTTCATTAGACCATTCAATATCCCAACCATCAAGAAGCTTCCAATGAAACATATCCTTGAAATCTTCATAACATTCTTCACATATACAACACGATTTATTTATTGGCAAATACCAAAATGAATGTCTAGTATTTTCTACTGGATTCCAACAAAAGATGCATTTTTTAAGTTCTAGCATATGATGAAAAATTTCTTCTCCATCTGTTGGAACTATTTCTTTATTATATAAGTGTTCTACATCATTTAATAATCTCCAATCATCTTTCTCAATCATCATAACAACTCCTAAAAATATAGTTTGTATTATTCTGCATTTATGTAAAATTATTCTTGAATTTTATAATATTTTTGCTCCGAATGTAACCTTACATACATATAACTTACTATTAAAAATTCCAATCCAAAATTAAAATAATTTGCTACATAGTTTACTAACAAAAGTTGTTCCACCTGTAACTAATATATTTTTCATTTTTCCTCCTAATAATTTATTAAAATTATTCAACTCTATTTCTCCTTTCCCCTTTATAAAAGGCCTTAATATTTTCTATTAAGTCATTAAATAATCTTTCTCTAGCTTCTATACTTGCCCAAGCTATATGAGGTGTCATAACAATTTTTTCTTTATTTTTAATTTTTAATAATGGGCTATTTTCTGGCATTGGTTCTACTGAAAATACATCAAGGGCTGCTCCTGAAATTATATTTTCATCTATTGCTTTAGCTAAATCCTCTTCCACAACAATTGGTCCTCTACCCATGTTTATAAGAACTGAAGTTTTTTTCATTTTCTTTAAGTTATCATAGTTAAATAAACCTTCAGTATTTTTATTTAAAGGAGAATGTATTGAAATAATATCACTTTCACTTAATAATTCATCTAATTCAACTCTTTTATAATCTGAGTTATTATTTTTACCTGATGTTGAATAATATACAACCTTTGCACCAAAAGCTTCTGCAATTTTAGCTACCCTTTTTCCAATATTTCCAAGGCCTATAATTCCCCAAGTTTTCCCTTCTATATCATTAAAAGGTCTGTCTAAATTAGTGAACATTCCTGATTTTGAGTATTCTCCACTTTTAACAAACTCATCATAATAGCCTATTTTGTCATAAAGATGTAAAAGTGTAGCAAAGGTATGTTGTGCTACTGTTGGCGTAGAATACCCTGCAATATTAGTTACTGCTATATTTTTGCTTTTTGCATATTCTACATCAATATTATTAAAGCCTGTTGCAGTTTCACATATTATTTCTAACTTTTCTGCATCTTTTAAATTATCTTTATTTAAAACTACTTTATTAGTTAAAATTATTGATGCATCTTTTATTCTTTCTTCTACATCTTCAGCTTTAGTTTTATCATAAAGAATTACTTCTCCAAATTCTTTTAATTTATCAAAGTCTACATTTCCTAATGTTATTGCATCTAATACTACTATTTTTTTCATAAAAATTTCCTCCTAATTTCATTTCTTATAACAATTATATCATATACAAAAATTTAAAAATTAAAATTTTCTAACTAAATGAGAGGAAATTCTATATATCTTTACAGCTTCTTTTAAATGTAATAATATAATGTTAGTTTACTTTGAAAGGAGATACTTTTATGTTTATTTTAACTTATGAAATGCCACTAAAAGAAGTAGATAGTAAAATTGAACTTCTTCAAATAAATGATATATTTAATACATTTTATGAAAGCCCATTAGAAATTACTACTGATGAAAATGGCTATGGTTATATAGAAAAAGAAGATGATATAGTAAATCTTAAAATAGCTTTTGATGGTGAAGAAAATGAATTACCTAACTTTACTAAAAAGGTAACTGAAATTATGAATGAAAAACCTCTTAATGTATATGAAGAAAATTATACTTATGATAACTTTTCTATTCCTGCAATAGAAATAAATGATGAGTGGATTTTAGCTTCTCCAGAAGAAGAAGTTGAAGAAGGTAAAAAGAAAATTAATTTTATTTCCCAAGGTGCTTTTGGTACTGGACTTCATGAAACTACTCAAGATTTATTAAGGGTTATATTAGAAAAAGATTTTACTAATAAAAGAATTTTAGATATTGGAACAGGCTCTGGTATTTTATCCCTTGCAACTGCCATTAAAAATGCTTCTGAAGTTGTGGCTGTAGATATTAGAGATGTTAAAGATGAAGTTGAATTAAATGCATCATTAAATAATATTTCTACAATAAAAACACTAGTTGGAGATGCACTTTCTGGAGAAATTACTATAGAAGGTGATTTTGACTGGATTTATATAAACATAGGTGGAGAAGAAACTGAAATGTTTATGCCTTTAATAACTAAACATCTAAAAAAAGATGGTGAATTACTTGTATCTGGACTTGTTCAATGGAGCTTTGATAAAGTTAAAAATATGGTAGAAAGCTATGGCTTTAAAATAATAGAAAAACATGAAACAAATGAATGGTGTACAGCTATTTTTATAAGAGCATAAAATTTTATATATAAATTAACTCTTCAAAAATATTTTTTAATTATGTTTTAATATCATATTATATATAGTACTATAGGATATTTTTGTTAGGGGGAATTATAATTAATAAAAGATATAAAAATAATTTTGATGATTTAAAAAATAACTGTGAGCATTTTTATAACAAAGGTTTTAAAAAATTTTTAAAATGGCCTATATTTTTGTTTATAAGTCCTGGTAAACTTTGTGTATTGTGCTGTTTTTTTATAACATTATTAGTATGTGGTGTTGGATTTTATGGTTTATTTGTAATTATATTATTGCTATTATTATTTATATTTATTCCTTAAAATATACCTATTTATTATTTTTTAATAAACTTTATTTAAAAATTTCTTGTAATATTTAAACTATTATGTTATCATGAATTTTGCGAGTAAGACGTGCAATCGCTGCTAGCTTTAAGCTAGGAGAGGAAAGTCGGGGCTCCACAGGGCAGGGTGCTGGATAACGTCCAGTCAAGGCGACTTGAAGGATAGTGCAACAGAGATATACCGCCTGTTTTTTCAGGCAAGGGTGGAAAGGCGAGGTAAGAGCTCACCAGCGTGATGGCGACTTCACGGCTATGTAAACCCCACTTGGAGCAAGACCGAATAGAGAAACATTTAAGGAGTGGCCCGTTCCGTTTCTGGGTGCGTCGCTTGAACCTATTGGCAACAGTAGGTCTAGATAGATGATTGCTTAATACAGAACCCCGCTTATGGCTTATCTCGTAACTTTGATTATTGCTAGGTTTTATATAGGTAAATTGTTCTTTTTCTTATGTTTTGCCTATATTTTGCCTATGTTAATATAGTTCTTTAATTATGGAAGTAATTTTTTGAGTTGCTTCCATATTCATTTTTTCTGTTACGTGGCTATATATATTTGCTGTTGTTTCCATTAGTGAATGTCCTAATCTTTCTTGTATTATTTTCATATTAACATTTTGTCCTAGTAATATTGTTGCGTTGGTGTGTCTTAAGTCATGCCATCTTATGTTTTTTTCTATTCCATTTTTCTTGCATATTCTTTTTAGTCTTTGTAAAAACCTTGAAGGTATTATGAAGTCACCATTTTCTTTTCTAAAAATCAATTCATTTTTTCTACTTATTTCAGGATTTATATAATATTCTCCATACAATAATTTATTTTCATGTTGCTTTATTTTGTGTTTATTTAGTTTTTGCAATAGCTCTTCTGATATAGGAATTTTTCTATTAGATTTTTCAGTTTTTAATTTTCCTATTACATAATTTTTATCTACTCTCTTCATAGATTTTTCTATTGAAATATATTTTTCTTTAAAGTTTATATTATCCCATGTTAATCCGCAAAGTTCTCCTCTTCTTATTCCAGTTTCTATTGTTATATCTAATGCAAGTTTAAATATATAATCTTCAAATTTTTTCATATCTAAGCTTGAGCATATTAATTTTAATTCATCTATTGTTAAAATATTTGCTTTATATTTATCTCTTTTAGGCTTCTCTACATATTTACATGGATTATTTATTATTATCTGCATTCTCTCTGCTCTGTTTAATGCTGTGTTCAATGTTTGATAATATTTTTGTATCGTTGTGTTGCTAAGTTTATCTTTTTTTAATTCTCTTATCATTTTATCTATATAAAAAGGTTTTAAGTCACACAACCTTACATTTCCCATTATAGGATTTATTCTTTTTTCTATTGCATTTTTGTATTTATAATATGTGTTTTCTGCTCTGTTAGGCTTTATATATTCTTCTAACCATTCATTAAGATAATCTTTTAGTTTTATTTCTTGTGGTCTTTCATATCCTTTGTATTGTCTATTTAATTCTTCATTTAATTTTTTTATAGCCTCTTCTTTAGTGTCCCCTGCAACTCTTTCAATTAGTTTTCCATTTTCATAAAATTGATAATACCATCTCTTTCCTCTTTTTCTTACACTTCCCCTTGGCATAATATCACCTCTAATAATATTCTTTTATTGCTTGTTTTACCTTCCCTATTATTTCTACATTATCTTTTTCTAAGTCATATATTTTAGGTGTATATTCTGGATTATTTGAACAAGGTATTAAAGTTATTATATTTTTATCTATTGCAACTTTTTTAACTGTTGCTTCATAACTATTAATTCTTATTACTCCTATTTCTCCAGTTTCTATACATGGAGTTTTTTCTATTAGTAACATTGACCCTTCATTAAATTCTAGGTTCATACTATCCCCTTTAACTCTCAATATGAAATATTCTTTATCTCTTTGTATTTGACTTTTTAGCACTGGATAATATCCTAATAGGTTTTCTTCTGCTAGTATTGGTAACCCAGCTCTTATAGTTCCTAGCATTGGTATTATTTTAAAATCATTAATTGTTATTCTTTTTTCATTATTTTCTTCTTGTCCAAGTAAATAGTCTATTGTTACATTAAAAAAATTTGCTAGTATTTCTAGTGTTTTTCTTCCTGGTATTCTTTTCCCTCCTTCTATCATTCCTATATTTGATTGACTTAAATTTGTTTCTCTTGCTAGTTCTTCTTGAGTTAAACCATTCTTTTTTCTTAGTTCTTTTATTTTATTACTTATCATATTATCACCTCTTATGATAATTTTATCACTTCAAGTGATTTGTACAATATTGTTTTAGTGCATTTCTAAGTATTTTTATGATAAATAGTGATAAAAAGAGTTATCTTTATTTATTTATCCTAAACCGTGGTTTTTATTCTTTTATTTTTATCCCGTTTTGTGATAGAGTTTAATCATCGAAAGGAGGTAATAATATGAAAATTACACCTATAAGAAAAAGGAGATTAGATTTAAATATAAGCTCTGAATCAATTATTAATTCTTTAGGTATAAGTAAAAGTTTTTTCTATAAGCTTGAACAAGGTTTTTCGCTTCCTAGTATTTATCTTGTTATTAAATTGTCCAAGCTTTATAAATGCTCTACTGATGAGATTTTTAAAGATTTTGGATTGCTTGGTGGTGATTAATTTGGAGTTATTTACAGTTAGTGAAGTTTCTAAATTGCTTAAAGTTAACAATACATATGTTTATAAATTAATAAAAACTGGTTATTTAAAAGCTTTAAAGTTGGGTTCTTTAAAAGTTCCAGATAGTGAATTAAAAAGATTTATTGATTTTTCTATTGGTAAAGATTTTAGTGATTTAGATAATATTAAAGATTTATTGTAAAGAACACTTACAAGTGGGTTGGTTAAACTTGTTATTGTAATTTATAGCTTATTTAAAGGGTGGCAACCTTAATAATTCTTGGAGATGATTATATGAAGATAGAAGTTAAAAGTGTAGTTTGTGACTATGGAGTTTATCAAGATGGGAAATTAATTTTAGTTCTTAATGATAGAAAAAATGCAGAACTTGTAAAAGAAATTCTTGAAAATGATTTGCAACATAAAAGATATAAAGCTGTTTTACTTTTTTAGATTGTATTCAAATTTATACATAAGGATTTGTAAACTCATAAATATTGAAAAAGATAAGTTTGATATTCTTTAATTTTGGGGGTGTTAATGATGAAAACAGATAATATTGATTTTTATATTTCTTTAAATGAAGTAGGTTTATTTTGTTTGAATATTGCATGTAATAATATTTCTTTTTCTAATGATTCAATTTATTTAAGATATAACTCTTTTGTAGTTTTTTCTTTTCCTGTTAATATTTACGATTTAGTTTTTAAGTTTGAAGCAGGCAATACTTATTTTTATAACTTAGTTAAGAGGTCTTAATATGATTTGGCTTGTTGGATTTCCTATTTTAGCTCTTATATTTCTTTTGTGTTTTTATGAAGAATTTGAATTTGATTTTGGCTCTGCTTTTGCTAATTTTCTTATTATTTTAGAAATTTTAGGAATTGTATTTATTTTAGCTTTGAATTATTTTATCTTATTTTTTGCTAAAAAATGTTTAGTAGTCCTATACCCTAATTCAAAAAACTCATCAATTTTGCTCATATCTAGCAAAGAAACCTTTTTACTCTTAATTTTAATTAAATGATCTGCACCCTCTAGCTCATATTTAGAAAGCTCTTTTCCCATAAGCTCAAAAGAACGAAAAGCAACATCTACTAAATTTTTACAACAATTATTATCAACCTCATTTTCAAACACAACACTTATAACATCATCTGCTCCAATCATTTTAAGTTCTCTCCAAGGAGTATTTTCTCTTATTCCGCCATCAACTAATTTTATATCTTTATATGAACATGGAGAAAAAACAGTTGGAAAGCTACAACTTGCTTGAACACACTCACCTATATTTGCATCATTAACAAAAATTGTTTTATTCGAAAAATTTCTTATCTTTGAAGAAGAAAAACATACAACATCTCCATTATTCATATTAACACTTGGAATTACTAGTGGCATTTTTATATCAGAAATATTATAAATATTTTTTCTAGCACAAACTTTATTAATTAATTTTTTTATAGATTTTCCTGAATTTAATCCATCAATAGTAATTGTTAATGTAGTAGATAATCCAAAAAATAATTTAAATATATTTTTA
>ERZ857785.932-NODE-932-length-35257-cov-5.496108_pt1 | contig 35257 bp, 54 predicted proteins | sample MGYA00519763_ERZ857785 | MGnify/ENA primary metagenome ERZ857785 (study PRJEB31778, sample SAMEA3449365) | human gut metagenome | biome: human gut; feature: human-associated habitat; material: faeces | place: United Kingdom | collected 2010/2012 ...
GAGCACCTGACTCTTAATCAGGGTGTCCAGGGTTCGAGTCCCTGATGGTGTACCACCCTTGTGGTGTGCCACGAGGGTTCATAGTTGGTGTTTTTAACGGTGAGGGTCCACCCGTTCCCATTCCGAACACGGAAGTTAAGCTCACCAGTGCCGACAATACTTGTCTGGAGACGGACCGGGAAGATAGGTCAATGCCAACACAAGGGATTCGCTCAGGCGAATCCCTTGCTTAATGCCTCCTTAGCTCAACGGTAGAGCATCCGGCTGTTAACCGGAGGGTTGTAGGTTCGAATCCTACAGGAGGCGCCAGAGATATTGCCGTCACCAACCGTGGCGGCATTCTTTGAATATGGGCCTTTAGCTCAGTTGGTTAGAGCAACCGGCTCATAACCGGTCGGTCCCGGGTTCAAGTCCCTGAAGGCCCACCATTTTTTGATCATATAGGGGAATAGCTCAGTTGGTAGAGCGACGGTCTCCAAAACCGTAGGCCGAGGGTTCGAAGCCTTCTTCCCCTGCCAAAAACGTGAGGTTCACTAGGATTTTTCTAATTCTAGTGAACCTCTTTTTCTATTTTGCGGCAACCTTTTCCCCCTTTAGGTCTATGAATTCTTGGTTGGGTCTATGAATCTCTAACTTTAGAACCGTAAGGAGGAACCCCAAATGCGTATCACACTAACCGAGGCCACTGCCGCCAAGACCCTGCCGCAATTAATCAATGAGTTTATTAATCGTAAAAAGGCGGATGGATTACGAGACAGAACCCTAAGGGATTACTACAGAGAACTATCTAAATTCGCCGCCACCGCCCCAAGCCTAGATGAAAACGACCTTCGCCACGCTGTTGTGAACTATTTCGCCGCTATTCCTGATACTTCTGCCGCCATTTACAATAGGCCTTATGGTTGCCTAAAATCCTTTTTCAACTGGTGCGTGGATAACGAGTATCTTACCTATAATCCCATAGTAAAAGAAAAGCTAAAGAAACGTGGGGACGACAGTGACATTAATGCGGCTAGTATAGATGATGTGAAACGCCTCTTAAAGGCCTGTAATCGTTCTTCATTCACTGGGTTGAGAAATTACACTATGATACTTCTGATGGTTGACACAGGCATTAGAACGAGTGAGATAACACGTCTGACGCCAAATGACTATGACAAAGGTAATAGGACTATAACCATAGTTCGCCAAACCGCTAAAACAAAGAAAAAGAGAATACTTTACTTGTCTGATGGCGTGGCGAATTCCCTAAATTATTACCTAAATTCTTTGCCCAGGACTATTCCTTATATCTTCCCAAGTAGAGACGCCAACCCCCTATCTACCAACGAACTAGCTAGGGAATTCCGCAAACTATCTAATGCCGCAAACGTAAAGATTACCCCTTACCAACTCCGTCATACCTTCGCCACTTATTTTGTAGCCAATGGCGGCAACGTATTTATCTTACAAAAGTTAATGGGGCATAGCGATATTAAAATGACTCTACGCTATACCGATATTAGCGAGGAACAAAAACAGGAAAGTCATAAAGCCTATACCCCTGCCAACCTCATAACCCAAAGATTGGCGTAATCGAATTCGTAAAGATTTTTTAATGGTACGACATTCTATCCATACGACTAATTTTTCTTTAGAAACATCGTATCAAGAATTAACCCAGAGAAATAGAAAATAGAAAGGGAACCCGTAATTTTTTACGAGTTCCCTTATTTTTGGCTACGGCCTCACGGCCTTGCCATTGCCTATCCCTTAGCCGCCAATATAACCGAGGCGGTATTAACACTGGCCTCATATGCGGCTATATGCTTAGACACTGTGCCGCGGTCGCGTTTCATGGTTCGTGCAACCGCAACCACACTGCCGCACACTTGATAGAGTTCCCACATCTTTTTGGCTTCCTGTTGGGTAACTCTAGAACCTTTCTTACTCATTTCTTAGCTTTCACATGAACATACTTGTCAGTATCTTTCATGGCTTTCTCAAAGGCATTCTTGATAACCTCCATGGGAGGTACAGGAGTGCCGTCATGGGCGGCAATCAATTCATTCTGCTTCTGGATATTCACAAAGAAATTGGTGGGGACGGTAATTTCGCAAGTGTCAAGGTCAAGGGTAATTTTCATTTTCTGTTCTTCCTTCCTAAAATAAATAAATTTGCCGATTTTCTCCGTTCGACATACACAAATATACATCTTTCCACATTTTTTGTCAATAGTGCTTACTACACTTACAACATTTGTAAATATTTTTAAAAAATGCTATACCCATAGGAAAGAATTAGGAAATCATCTTGCGGCTGCCGCAAATATGCTGGGTAAAATCCCATTTATTTGATTTTACATAAAAAATATTATATAATATTAATAGAAAAAGACGGAAGATATAAAAAAATTTTTGGGCTACACCCGATAATTTATATACCGTATTTTTCACATATGTATGAAAAGCATTGTAGCATTTCTTTTTTGTCCTAACTCAGGGGGAGGGTGTTAGTAACTCCCCCTAAAAAAAATTTTTTAATTCTCATTTAAATTTCGAGGACAACGTAGGTTAAACTATTAGTCCTAGAATTTATATATATACGAAGATGCTAGTGCATTGACATTTTTCCTTCCTTTCCTTGGTTGCGGGGGAGACGCCACTCTCCCGCACTTTTTTAAGAAAGGTTGAGTTAACAACGTTACACGGAAATATTTAAGTATAAGGAGGCTATTATAATGGCAACAAAAACAGAAGTTATCGGGATTAAAGTTACTCCCGAAGAAAAAGAGTTTATTAAGAGAGAAGCAGAACGCTAGGATGTTACTGTTTCTAAGCTACTCTATAGGTTAATTAAGAAAGAATATTTTGATAAGGAGAATGTAAATAATGACAATCACTAATCTAAAAGTACAGAAAGAACCCTGTGATAAGAATTATCCATGTGTCACAATTGAATTTGAAGCACTCCAAAAGGCAGTGAGTGAATTAAATGGGGCGGGGCTTGCTTTATGGTGTTATCTCGTCGCTAATCAAAATGGCGACAGTTTGAAATTATCTCCGGCAGATGCCGCTAAATGGGGAATTACAAGAAGTTCTTTCTATAGGGCGAAGGATGAATTGACATAGCTAGGGTATATCAAATTCTTTGAAGGAAACGATTTTACTTTCTACGAAAATCCACGTTCTAATTTTTAATGATAAGGAGACTAAAACTCAAATGAACAAAGAATATACGATTTATAGCAAGAGATTGGCGTTAGAGTTACGCCTAAAGGGATTCAAGATTTTGCGGACGGGGGTTAATCCTAATTTCCCCCAATTCGATACATATATATTTGAAGATAGTCATGAACTGTAGATGGCTATTAAAAATCAAAGCAAAAGATAATATAGGAGGTAGCCAAAGATGGCAAATGTTCATAGAACAGGTGGTAAGAATCAAAAGATTATAAAAGTTATAAAAGAAAAATGCGATAGAGAGAATCTATATGCCATACATAATTTGAAGGCAACATATAAAGCAGCATAGGAGTTAAGGCCTAATGCCTATAAATTATGGACATATTTCGTCATAAACCAAAATAATTATGAATTCGCATTAAGTAGTAAAGCGGTTGAACGCGATTTTAACATAAAAATAGATGCCTACAATGGGGCGATTAAGGAACTATTAGAGAAAGGTTATTTGGTCAAACGAACCGACACTGACGAAGAATATTATTATTTTTATGAAATGCCTCGTTATGGTAAAAACCCACAAGGGATTAAAGACGTTATGGGAAAAGACCATAAGGGGGTTATGGTAAAAACCCATAAGGGGTTATAGGAAAAGACCATAACGGGTTATGGGAAAAGACCTCAACAAATATTACAAGATAATACAATAAATAATACACAGGCACAGGCCGCGACGGCGGCGGCCTGTAATATTACAGGGAAAAATAGTACAGTCGCCGCCGTCACTTCTCCCCGTAGAGAAGAAGTAGAAGAAGATTATTTCACATTTTAAGGAGGATTTATTATTATGACTAACAAAGAGAAATTTTTAAGATAGAATGTAGGTTTCCATTTGGAAGACTTGTCCTTGGTGCGGCAAGCCGAATTGGATGCCGTTAGAAGAAATTTAAGACTTTCTAATGATTGGGTTTTACTAGCCTTGTCTAAAGACTCATTGGAAGGCTGGGAAAAGTGGGGATTCGGCATTTTTAAAAAGACGGATTTTTATGATGAAGTCGATTCTCTTTTAGCCACGCTTAATAGAGTGGATGAAGCTAAGTTCAAAGCAGAAAATGAACGGGTTGCCGCAAAGAAGAACGGCAAAAGATTAAGAGTGAGTGATAGAACTTTTAGAACCGTCTATGAAGGCCTACAGAGGCAAGGCGGCATAGGTGCTTTAAGTTTTTCTGATTCTAATACTACTCCCTATTGGGAAATGAAAATAGAAGCTATCATCCCTGAGAAGATGGGGGAATCCATTGAGTTGGTCAATCGCATTGTTAATACTCCCATAGAAGAGGTTACAGAGGACGAGAGGGTACAGTTATGTGCCTTGGTCATTCATCACGACACAATGGTTCACCATGAGAATATGTAAAACGGACGAGGCCGCCACCGCCGCAGCCCCTACCCGAAGGAGAATATTATGGATATTGATTTAAATAAATTGTTATACATAACCCCACGTCAAATTGAAAGCTATTATTACCCTTGGCAGATTGAAATGCTTGATAATAACATCGTCAAAGTTATTGGGATGTTTGACCCCAATGATATTAAATATTTTAAGTTACTCAAAGGGTGAGGCAAGCCCGAATAAGGAATCCCCGAACCGCCAAGCCCCAAAATTTGACAAATAAAAAAATTTTTGATATAATAATATTGTAAATAATGAGAATCATCCTTTTTTGTCAATCAACATTTCTTTAATCCTTTAGTTCTTTATATATATCATTATTTACAAATATTTTATCGGGGATTGTCTCTTCATGATAAAACCTACCTTGGCCGCCGCCGTCGCGGCCAATACAAGAAAATTGAATATTGAAACTATTGTTAGAATAGTATTATAACCTCTAAATTACCCACTCTTTTTTAGGAACTAATGGAGTCACTAACCATTAGTTCCTTTTTTATAGAGTGCGGCGGGGGCGGTTAAGGAATCCCCGAACCAAGCTGCCGCATTTTTTACTTTTCTCTTTGGGCAACGAGGGATAATTAATTACCTATTATTTTCAAAATAATATGACGGGGTAAGACTAATAAGTTAGTCATTGCCGCCGCCAATAAATTCAGGTCAGTGCCGCCGATAGGCACGGCCGCCGCAAGGAGGTATTTGCTTTATGTTAAATACGAAAGAACTTTTATTCATTCATGATTGTGCCACCCAGGGAATTAATCACCATGAGTTCCCGCATAATGAAACCGCAAGCATATTAGATTAGTATCTAATGTAGTTAGCTTTGGGGGAGGATTACTCATTTACTGAGGAAATGTGCCGCGATTTCATTAAGACGGAAAAGGCGAATAGGGGTCTAAAGTCATGACCGCTATAACAGTGTTTAAAGACTTGTTGGCTAAGGGGCATAAGGGGGAAGCCCTGGTCGCCAATTTGTTTTAGACTTTGGGTTATGAGGTTTAGGACGTTTCTAAAGAAGCGTCCTATTTCTCTAAAGATATTGACCTAATCGCCACTAAGGGAGACGAATAGTTACTATTAGAAGTTAAGGCTGATAGTAGGGTTGCCGCCACGGGTAACGTCGTTATTGAGACCGTGGGGAATGTGGCGGCCGCCAAAAAAGGTTGGATATATTATACCCAGGCTACTAATATCTGTTTCGTTGATATGGTTAATTTCATTGCCTATGTAGTCCGCACATTTGAATTACTAGAGTTGCTGCGGCAGGGGAATTGCAGAAAGATTATTCGACCCTAGTTAGAGGACGGGGAATACTACAAAGAGGCTGAGTTAGCTTTGGTGCATTTAGATGAATTGAGTAAATGTTAGCATTACAACAAAATTAATATTAGGGAGATTATAAGGTGAAGAAGTATTTATGTATATACTCATTAAACCAAATGGCGTATCTCATGCTATTGGGTTTCCATTTGGAGTTAAAGAGTGATAATAATAAATTATGGTATGGAATTATATAGTCAAATCCTGAGGTATTAGAGGCCATAAATAAATGGCGAGACCCAGGTTTATGTGTCCCCATACATGATTATTTGACTGTGTATAAGAGATTAAGAGAGAATATTAATGGAAAGAGGGTAGCCCCAAAATGAGTAAGTCTAAAGAAGAATATTTGTTAGAACGTTACCGCAAAGTGGCGACCATCTGGGTTGAGAATCCATACTTGAAGTATGGCGAAATTGCTAAGCTGGCGAGAATCGGAGATAGCACCTTTTACGATTACCGCCACGATGAGAGATTTATGGCTATATATAAAGAGTTATGCCAATAGAAATATAAAGAATTAGAATCTGTAGCTATGAACAAGCTGGGTGAGATGGCGGAGGCGGGTAATTGGAACGCAGTCAAATATATACTTGATGGCGTAGGTTATAAGCCCGAAGATAAAACCAAGGTGTCGGTTGAGGCCGATTCCGCCATTAACTTGACCATTGGGAAGTGAGGGGGCGCCATGCCCCAAATAAATTTAACGTTGAAGCCTAGTGCATTTAGTCCTAAGTTATATCCTATGCTATTGGATTATACCCACAGATACGAAATATATTTGGGTTCGGCAGGGTCTGGGAAGAGTTATTTCATAACTCAGAAACTAATAGTTCGTTGCATTAGGGAGAAGATACGAGTCCTAGTCTGTAGACGCTACAAGACGACGATTCGCCAAACCGCTTTTGCATTATTTAAGTAGGTGCTATAGGAATGGGGATTAACCCCCGTTATGAAGATTCGTGAGACCGACTTCGCCATTGCGTTCCCCAATGGGTCTGAGATTATATTCACAGGACTAGACGAGGAAACTAAGTTACTATCATTGGCGGGTATCACTACTATCTTTATAGAAGAGGTCTTTGAAGTTCCTCGTAATATCTACGAACAATTAGATTTGCGTTTAAGAGGCGGAACTAACCAATAGATTATAGCGGCATTTAACCCAATCAATAAGAATAGCTGGCTATATGACTACTGTGAAGTGCGGCCGCCGCACAATCTGTTTTTTAGTAAGACAACCTATTTAGATAATCCGTTTCTTTCTCAGGAATATGTAGACACATTAGAAGCTATGAAAGTGCGGAATCCGCAAAAGGCTAGGATTTATTGCTATGGGGAATGGGGTACTGACCCAGAGGGATTAGTATTTCAGAATTGGCGACGTTAGGAATTTGACCCATAGAGTCTGGGATTAGAATTGCGAATAGGTGCTGACTTTGGGTTTATTGACCCCACTACGGTTATTTGTAGCCTATATGACGAAGCTAATAAAAAGATATATGTGTATGACGAATATTATTAGCGGGGTCGCCAACTGGATGAGGTGGCGGCGGCCATGCGTGATATGGGAATAAGCTATAAGAATAAGGTTTATATGGATAGTGCGGAACCTCGTTCTATAGAGTATATGAAGAGTCAGGGGTTTAACGCTTTACCTTGTATTAAGGGTAAGGATAGTGTTAAGGCTAGAATATCTTTTCTATAGAATAACGAGATAATAGTACATCCCAAATGTAAAAACCTAATAAATGAATTGGAGAATTTCTCCTATAAGAAGGATAAAGTCACGGGAGAATATACAGAGGATATGACCCATGAATTTTCCCACGCGATAGATGGCCTAGGTTATGCGTATAGTGATATTTATACGGCTAAGAAAAAGCTAGGCACATTTGATAAGGCTTTACTAGGATTGTAAAGCCATTAAATGAGATTGGAGGTAATACCAATTGATTAATTATATATATGACGCCATTCGCGTTAGCAATGGCGGTAATAATTTCGTGGCGTTAAGCCTCACAGATGACGACGGTAAGGTAATCTCAACCGGCGATTTAACCATGGAAATTTGCTACGATGGTAAGACCGCTGGGGCGGTCGCCGCCAAATACACATCTAACACTTGGTTCTTTGAGATACCTGACGATTTAGATTTTATTGGCCGAGGTTTCTATAGGATAAAATATAATGGTCAATATTTGAACTATTGGACGCCACTATACCGAGAAGGGGGTTGCGTTTGATGGTCATTACAGAAACAGTAGAGATAAATGGAACTCAATTTACTCGTAATTATTCTAATAGTAATTACTATATAAAACGTGATGGCATTAAATATGCCGAGGCTATTGACCCAATGGGAACAGATAGGGTTTATACAGAAACAGAGGAGGTAATACCTAACTATGATAGTGAAATGGTAGAGTGATAGCCCCAAGATGGAATTAGTAATTCCTAAAGGCGAATATTTGCCTTATGAGTTACCTGTCGCCACTAAAGAAGTGTTGGGCGGCGTAAAGGTAGATGGCGACACCATTAATATTACTAGTGATGGTGTTATTTCCACTCAAAAGGTAGATTTAAGCGGTGTCGCCACTAAAGTAGAACTAGAAGAGGTAGAGAATAAAATACCTAATATAAGTGGCCTCGCCACTAAAAACGAATTGGCGACTGTAGAGTCTAAAATTCCTGACATATCTGGTCTAGCAACAAAGACAGAGTTGGGTGAGGTAGCGGCCTCCATTCCTGAGACTAAGGATTTCGCCACTAAAACGGAATTAAATACGGTTAAGGATTCCATACCTAGTTCTGCGGATTTCGCTACGCAAGCGGAAATAAAGGCCGTAGAAAATAAAATCCCCGACGTTAGCAATTTCGCCACTCGTAGAGAATTGAATGCAGTTCAAGATTCAATTCCTAATACATCGGGTCTCGCCACTAAGATTGAGTTGGCGGCAGTAGAGAATAAGATTCCCGATGTTAGCGGTTTCGCCACTAAAGGTGAAATACCCAATGTAAGTGGTTTGGCGACTAAGGTTGAGTTGAATGAGGTCGCCGCAACAATTCCTAGTAGTGATGATTTTGCTACTAAAGTGGAATTGAATGCGGTTCAATCCTCAATTCCTGATACTACGGGTTTAGCGACAAAGGTTGAATTAGATGAGGTTAAAACCTCTATACCTAATACATCGAATTTCGCCACTAAAAATGAATTGAATGTAGTGGAAAATAAAATTCCAAGTGTAGAAGGCCTCGCAACTAAAAATGAATTAGATTTAGTTGAAAATAAAATACCTGACGTTAGTAATTTTGTTATTCGTAAAGAAATGACCGATGCAATAACTAAGGTTGAGGGTAAGATTCCTGATACCACTGGCCTCGCCACTAAAGTTGAATTGAGTAATGTGGCGGCTGACATTCCCGAAACGTATTTAAAGGTTGCCAACCTTGGGGATGGGTCTTTAACTATCATAAACAATAAAGGTGAGTCTGTTGTATTCACTCCTCCTGCTGCGGGTGGCGGCGGCACGACAGAAAAAGAATGGCTAATAGTTACTGCTGATATCGGCACTGTGGAAACAGAGGAAGGAGTAAGTTATAGCACCCTTGGAAATGTGTCCGCAACAAAGGAAAACATAAAAGCGGCATATGCGGCGGGTCAAAATATACTACTAAAGTTAAATGACTCTCAGATATCGGAGGGGATTGTAGTATGTATGCCCTTTAGCTACACTCCTATTAATGATTCTGTTGACCTTCTCCTTTTGGGTACCATGCTGGCTGGTAATAGCGTTAAGACCTATTATATCTACTATAGCATGGAAGATGATATGTGGAGTTGTAACGTGTTCCAGATGGAGTATTTAGATAAGGCCTATGGTGATTAGTTGTATGTAGATAAAGAGAAGACTTTACCCACATTAGCAACCAAAGCAGAACTACCAACGGAATATGTTAAATCGGCTAGTTCGGCAAATAACGCATTAACTATTACCACTAATTCTAATAGTGTGGTGGAATATAAACCGATATTTTATGTTAATGCTACAATGGATGGGATAACTAAGGGTAGCCTAGTTGACCAGGGTGGAAAAATTACTGCTGATAAGACATATGATGAAATTAAAAATGCTTTAATTGCAGGACAAACGGTGCAACTCAAAATAGTTAATACACATACCAATGATATGAATTAGTGCTGGTTTATGACTTCAGTTTTTAGGTATGAATATAATAACCATGCCCCAATTATGTTCTTTGGGCAGGGTAGTACTGGCGACGTTCTCAATATTAGTAGACCGACCTATTGGACATATAAGGCCGTAGTATATGATAATAATACTTGGGAATTCGAGGGCGATAATGTGTGTAGGACTGCTATTAATGAGAGTGAAAAATTTGTAAGGCAACAAGCATATGCAACACAAGCTAGCCTATCTAATGTAGAAGCTAAGATTCCTGACGTTAGTAATTTCGTAACTACAAATGATGTAGAAACAGCTATTACTAACAAAGGTTATTAGACTCAGGCACAAGTTCAGGCGTTAATCAACGACGCAATCAGTAATATTAAAAATGCAAATGAGGTGAGTTATTAATGGCTAATGTATTAGTAGAAGAAACTAGTTTAAGTAATATAGCCTCAGCCATACGAGGAAAAAATGGAGGCACCGCCGTATATAAACCTGGTGAGATGGCGGCCGCCATTAGTAACTTGCCTTCGGGTGAAAATGAGGCAACTTTTTTGGGAAATAATTTGTGTATTACAACCACTTTACCAAGCAATATTACAAGTTTGAGTAACACATATATGCCCAGTAACACCGCTGGTTCGTTAGTTCTTTCACTCAAGAGTGATAACATAACATCTATTTAGTCTAACGCCATGTCTAACAAAAAAGTGGCGGGTTTTGATTTTCCTAACTTAACGTCAATCGCTAAATGGGGTTGTGCCTTTACTCCTCAATTAACCTAGCCAATAGTTTTTCATTCTCCTATTATCCTTGGCGAAAGGGCAATCTCTGAGTCTAATGTTCCTTCAATAGATTTTAGGTCAAGTGTTGACTTAGGAACATATATGACGTTTGCTTATGATTATAATTTAAAAACATTTATTTTTCGTAGCCCTGAATTAGTCCCATTAGCTGGTCCTGGTCTTTTAAACACTTCAGGACACCCCTATATATATGTTCCCGCTAGCTTGGTAGATGAATATAAAAATGCTACCAATTGGGCGACCTACGCTAATTACATTCGTGCTATAGAAGATTACCCTGAGATAACAGGAGGTTAATATAGATGTTTACATTACCAAATAACACATTCCTCACCACGGAACTATTGTCCCAAATGATAATGAAATTCTATTCGAACGTAGTTCCTAAATTACAAACCTATAAAGATTATTATGATGGCAATCAACCCATACTACAAAAGTATTATGAAGACCCCACCAAGCCATGTAATAGAATCGTGACTAACTATTGTTAGGATATAACCGACGCCTATTGCGGCTACATTGCCTCACCTGGCTATATTTCCTACAATAGCGAACAAGATATTGATGATATTATGGATGTACTCAATTACAACGATTACCAAGAGGAAGATTCCTCTTTCCTATTGGATGCATTAAAGGTGGGGGTGGCGGCGGAGTTAATGTATATAGATGGCGACGCCAAGGTCAGATTCCGCACTATAGACCCTCTATCTTGTTTTGGTGTCTATGATAATACTTTGAGTGGCGACCTTCGCTATTTCGTTCGCATATACCAGGCTAACGAATGGGACAACTCCATTAATTATTGCGTCGATGTTTATGACGATAAAGAAGTTACTCACTATAATATGGCGGGTAAGAATGGTCAATTGACGCTACTAAGCCAAAGTCGCCACTACTTTAGTCAGGTTCCCGCCAACATATTCTATTTACCCGATGAGAAGTCAGTATTTGACGCTATCATGGGGTTACAGGATGCGGCCAATACTATTTTGTCCGATGAGGTTGACGACTATTCCGCTTTCTGTGATGCCTACTTTGCTTTGATAGGCATTGACCCCACAGACGAGAATATAGAACAAATTGCTTTAATGAAGCAAAATAGAACCTTGGTATTGCCTGAGGGTTCTACCGCCACTTGGCTAACTAAGAATGCGACAGATACCCAGGTTGAGAATATCCTAAAACGCATTCACGATAATATTTATCGCATTGCGAAATGTCCCGACTTTAGTAGTGAGACATTTGTGGGTGGTGTCTCTTCGGGTATCGCCATTCGATATAGATTAACAGGCATGGAAACCAAGGCCGCTATGATAGCAGCCGCAATGAAGAAGGCACTCCAACGCCGCATTGAAATTATTTGCGGTGTCGAGTCTTTGAAACTTGGCGAAGAAGTGTTCCGTGATATAGATATTAGCTTTACTCGTAATATTCCCGAAGATAATACTAGCATTGTGAATTTGGTCAATGCCTTGAAGGGAACTGTCAGTGACGCCACATTACTTGCCCAAATACCTTTTGTTAAAGACGTATAGGCGGAATTGGATGCGATATCCGCCCAAAAGAAGGAGAATATGAGTTTGTATTTGGGCGGCAGCCTGACGCAAGAAGACGAAGATAATGAGTAATCTATATTGGCTAATTCGTTCAACAAAATCACAAGAAGCCTATACCAATATGGCCATTGAAAAAAGTCGTTAGAAGATGGCAAAAGAATATAATTCACTAATGAAAAAAGTAATCAGTGAATTCGAAGCAGTCTATGATAAATTGGCGGCGTCGGTCGAAAGCCCCACGCCCGCCGATTTATATAGGCTAGATAGGTATTGGCAAGCACAAGCTGAGTTATCTAAAAAATTTTTGGAATTCGGGGACAAAAGTATTCAATAGTTATCCCTGAATTTTCAAGAATAGTATAGGGGGATATATGAGTTATTATCTCGTCCCTCTGACCCTGCCTTCGCCACTTTTGACCCTTTGGGAATTGAAAAGGTAATCAATTAGGTGTGGTGTGCGGACGGGTTGTCATGGAGTCAAAGAGTCTGGAACAATACTCAATTACTATAGGAAGAACTCACTGATAAATTAATTGAGTGTTTGGTTTCGGGCAAAAAGACGACATAGTTAAAACGGGAATTAATAGAACGGTTTCAGGTTAGCTATCATCGGGCTGATGCATTAATCAGAACGGAAATGGCACATCTGTAGACCGAGGCCGCAAAGTAGCGTTATGAGGATTATGGGGTTTAGTTAGTCGAGGTATTAGTAGAGGCTAACGCTTGCGATGATTGCAAGGCCATGAAAGGTAAGAAATATCCTTTGGCCTAGGCCGCCGCACTAGTGCCGAAACACCCAAACTGTAAATGCTGCATTGTTCCCGTAATCGAGTAATCCAATTACTCACCTGTGGGGCGGTCACTAGACCGTAACACTATCAATTGGGGCGACCTACAAGGCCGCAACAAATCTAAAAAGGAGAAAATATTATGGCAGAAGAAAATACCAACATTAACGTTAATGAGAACCAAGACCCCAATAACAACGAGGGTACGGAACAGGAGGCCGCCACTTTCACTAAAGAAGAAGTGTTGGCCATGATTCAAAGTGAATCAGATAAACGAGTTGCCCAAGCGTTAAAGACGCAGCAAAGGAAATTCGAATAGAAACTATCTCTATCCCAATTGGATGGAGACGAACGCGATAAGGCTGAGAAAGACCAAAAGATTAAAGAATTAGAGGAACAGCTTGCCGAATTCCAAATTGAAAAGAATCGTAGCGAGTTAAAGAGTGTCCTGTCTAGTCGTGGTCTATCCGCCGAGTTCGCAGATATATTAGCCGTAAGCGACGATATTGAAGCCGCCCAAGCTAATATTGATAAGTTGGATAAACTATTTAAGGCCGCAGTTAAATCCGAGGTAGAGAAACGCATAGGTGGGGATGTCCCCAATGGGAATGGCGGCGGCAGCAAAGCCCCAATGACCAAAGAGGAATTCTTGAAACTACCTATGGCGGAGATGCAACGTCTATTAGATGGTAATCCAACATACTACAATAATTTATTGAAATAATAATAGGAGGATGCTATTTTATGGCAAACGTATATTTTAGTCACGAACTCATTCGTGAGAAAATTAATTCTATGTTAGATACTAAGGTGTCTATGTCTCAGTTCATGCATAGCGACGACAGTCTGACCGCCGAGGCCGGCATGAAGATTAAGGTTCAGAAGTATGTCGCCAATGACAATATTAAGGATGTTGCTGAGGGTGAAGGCAACGACGATTTCAGCGAAGTCGATTACACCGAAGAGGAATATGAGGTTGTTACTACCCAGGGTAGAACTCATTGGTCTGATGAGGCCGCCATGCGTAATCCTATTGTGGTTGATACTCTCCTAAAGGGTCAGGCCGAGAATATGGTCAATAACCTCAACCGCAAGGCTATTATTGAGATGGGTAAGGCGACCAAGGTTGTTGAGTGCGATTTCGCTACCAGCACCGCACGTTATTTCTTCAACAAGGTCGTTGACGCACTTGCCGAGATTAATGCCTCTAACGAGGATGAAAGCGGTTATACTCTCCTGGTTTCTCCTAAGCAATAGGCCTATATCCGCAAACAGTTAGGCGATGATTTAACCTACGTCGAGGATTATGTCCGCACTGGCTATATCGGTCACATTTGCGGCGTTCCTGTGGTTATGTCTGCCGCTGTCCCTGAGAGTGCTTGCTATCTCGTGAACCCCAATGCGATTACCTACTTTGCTAAGAAGGGTGTAGAGACTGAGACCGACCGCGATAAGAATAAGCGTGAGAACATTGTTTATATCCGCAAGGTTGGCCTTGTTGCCCTGACTGACGAGAATTACATCGCTATGTTAGCAAAGCCCCAGACCGAGAATGTTGTTATCACTAAGCCCGCTAATGGTGCGGCTAAGGTTGCTGGCACTTGCGGTCAGGACGTGTTCAAAGTCGTTGTCTCTGTGGGTTCTAAGTCCTATACCGCTAAGGCGGCTAATGGTGCTTGGGAAGTGGCCGTTGATGCTGTTGCTACGGGCAATAAGATTAACGCTATTGGCTATGCTGTTGGTTTAGCCCCCAAGGCAGCTACCGAGGTTACTGTCTAATAAAGGTTAGGGGTAGCCATTATGATAGAAGAAATTAAAGTAATGCTTGGGGCGGCCGCCCCGAATTTCACAGATGCCCAAATCGGCCTGGCCTTGAAATAGGCCATGGCCGAGGTTCAGGCCTATTGCAATAGAGAATTAGACTATGAATTAGAAATTGTTGCGGAGAGAATCGCAGTAATTAAACTAAATAGAACTAATAGTGAAGGCTTGGCTAGTCAGTCCTATAGCGGCGTCTCAGAGAATTATATTGATGGCTATCCCTCAGATATTATAGCTATACTTGACCGTAAACGCAGACGGGTAATAAAGGTGGTATGACCCAATGATAAACGCACAAATGACGGAATACAGATATTACCCTATGAAAGAAAATGAATATGGCGAGGCTATTATAGATGAGGGGTCATTCGGCACTGTGCTGATGGCAATTAATTTAATGAATTAGGCTATTTCGGATAATCCTTTATACACTAACTCTACTTACATTGGGATTACATTTAATAAAGAAATTAGTGATAAACATATCGTTGAATATGGCAATCAAAAACTCAAAGTCCTATATGTGAACCCAATGGGTAGATATAAGCAAGTGTATATGGCGGCAATGGGATAAAAGCCATGGAAGTAAATATTACTGGATTGACTGAATTAACCTAGAAATTAGATAGCCTATTAGATATAAATGAATTATCTGATGGTATGAAGAAAAGTTGTGCGTTAATTGAACGTTCGGCAAAAGAAAAGGTTCCTGTGCAAACAGGCGAACTTAGAAGAAGTATAACTAGTAAAGTAGAGAATAATGGCCGAGAGGTCACAGGAACCGTTTATACGCCGCTAGAATACGCCCCCTATATAGAATATGGAACGGGTCTATTCGCGGATAAAGGCGGCCGCCCCACGCCTTGGTGTTATCAAGACGATAAAGGGGAATGGCACACAACTAGCGGCCAACCGCCCCAACCGTATATGAGACCTGCCTTAGATGAGAATAGGACAACTATATTAGAGATATTAGGGGGTAGTATTAATGATTGATTACCACACACGATTAGTAACGGCATTAAAAACTATTGGTATCCCTGTTAAATATGAATTAACCCTCAGTCGAGGCGATGCCACGCCACTGATTAGTTATATAGGACTCAATAACTATGTTATAGGAAATGGCGACACTGTAGGATATAGTAGGGTTCAATATCAAATTAAAGTATGGGGAACTGATATAGCGGATTTATAGAAATACGCTAAAAAAATAGATGATACACTAAGACCTATTGGTTTTATTAGAACCAATAGTAATGAATTATATGACCCTAGTTCCGCCATGATTCAAAAGATTATGACGTATGAGGGATTAGGGTACGAAGAATTTGACTAAATAGGAGGAACCTTAAATGGCGAACGAAATTATTACTTATAAAAAGACTAAACTGTCTTACAAGACTACTGGCGAGACTTATACCGACCTTGTTGACCTTGTGAGTATTCCTTCTTTGGGCGGAACCACTGAGTCTATCGAGGTTACTACTCTCGCTGACGACGCACATATGTATATCCCTGGTCTGATTACATATGGCGACAGCATTGACTTTAAATTTTATTGGCGTAATGGCGGGGCTTAGTTCTTGACCCTTGATGGCCTGGACGGTTCTGTTGATTGGAAAGTCACCCTTGGCGATGGCACTACCGCAACATTTAGTGGTGAGTGTTCTGTCTCTCTTGAGGCGGGCGAGATTGCCACGGCTATGACCTACATTCTCTCTATCAAGCCCAATAGCAAAATTACTATTGCTGCGAATGCGTAATTATAAAGGGGCGGTTTAATAGCCGCCCCACATTTTAACATTATATTTTTAAAGGAGATTTTTTCTTATGAACACTATAGATTTTATGGTTGGTAACAACACTTATCGTTTATCGCTTACTACACGTTCTATTGTCCAATTAGAACGTCAAATTGGTTGTAATCCACTTATGTTATTCATGACTTCTGACGGTGAGACTCGTGTCCCCTCAATGACGGAAATGGTAGCGGTTCTTCACGCTTCTCTGACTCGTTTTAATCACGGGATTTCACTTAATGACGCTTATGATATTATGGATGATTATATCGCGGATGGTCATGCTACTACTGACTTTATTCCTGTAATGATAGAATTATTCCAGGCTAGCGGAATTATGCCAAAGGAGACCGAGGAAAAAAACGCCTAAAAGGCGAGGCCGAACCCGACTTCGCCACATATGAAGAGTATTTTGACTCGCTAATAAAAACTTGCCTTGACATTGGGATGACGGAAAACGAATTTTGGGATTTGTCTTTGGGTGAAATAGCCCGAAGATTAGAAAGTTACCAAAGAGTGAAAGAACGCAACCTAAAGGAACAGGCTACATATGATTATATATAGGCAAATTTAATAGCCAAACTAGTAGGAATAGTATTAGGCGATAAAAGTGAAACGCCAAAAATAGAAGATGTATATCCCACCTTGTTCAAAGAAGAAGTAGAAACGGAAGAGGAACCAATTCAATCCTCAGCCGAAAAAGATGCTATAGCATTTATGACATTTGCATAGCAATTTAATAAGAAATTTGAGGGGGGAAACACAGAACAATGACAGAAGAAACTTTAAATATACAAATTAAAGCTAGTGTCCAATAGGCCGTTGATAGTATCAACAAAGTCAAGAAAGACCTAAAGGGTATTGGCAAAGAAGGCGGCAGTTCCGCCAAAGGCATAGACAAAGTAACCAAATCCTTGAATGACGTAAATAAAGCCTCTAACCAAGTTAAACAAGGCGTGGAAAAGGCTATGGGTGGCATTAAGAAAAGTGTTCAATCCGTATTAAAGACTGTGGCGTCGTTCGCCCTGGCCGCCGCAAGTCTGTCAGAGGGTATAGAATTTGGTAAGTTACAAGGCAAATTAAATGCCGCATTCCAATCCGCAGGGAGTTCAGCGGCCTAGGCCACTAAAACATTCAAAGAACTATATAGGTTCTTAGGTGATAGTGATAGGGCGGTTGAGACCGCTTAGAACCTCGCTAGAATAACTACTAACGAGAAAGACTTGGCGGAATGGACGAAGATATTACAAGGTGTTTATGCTACTATGGGTGACGCCATTCCCATTGAGACATTGGCGGAGTCCGTTAATGAGACCGCCCAAGTCGCCAAAGTAACGGGAACATTGGCAGACGCCTTAAACTGGATGGGTGTTAGTGAGGATGCGGTTAATAGTTAGTTAGCTACTATGAACAACGCCCATGAACGAGAAGTCTATTTACGTAGTCTATTAAATGGTTTATATAGTAATGCGGCCGCTATATATGAACACAACTCTAAAGCCATGTTAGACTACAACCAATCCCAGGCTAATCTAAAGATTCAATTAGCCGATGTAGCCGCAAAACTTTTACCATTAATCACGGCATTTAGTAATGTGGCGGCAGTGGTATTGGGTGTCCTGAAACCGGCCATTGAAGTAATAGTCTAGGTAATCGCAACCCTGTGTTAGTGGATTATAACCGCTATCAATTGGTTAGGTGCTTTCTTTGGGATATTCTCAGATGGTAAAGCTAGTGTTAGTAAGACGAATGATAACATTAATAAAGCTACCACTAGCATGAAGAATTATGGTAGTGCTATTGGTGGGGCAGCAGCCGCCGCAAAGGAACTCAAAAAATAGACAATGGGTTTTGATGAACTCAATGTAGTCCAATCCCCAACCACTACTGGTGGAGGCGGCGGAGGTGGTGGCGGAGGTTCCGTTCCGTCAGTTGATAGTATGTAGATGCCCAATATATAGTTACCTGATTTTGATGATTTCAATGCTGGCCTAGACAAAAGTAGAAAGAAAGTCGAAGCGTTATTAGTTACCCTGGGTCTAATCGCTGGTGCTATGTATGCCGTCGCCAATTGGGAACCAATCACTAATGCTATTATAAAAGCTACTAACAGTGTAGGCGGTTTATTTAAATCTACCGATAGACTAAAAGCGTTATTAGGTTCAATCCCTGCCGTATTATCAATAATTGCGGGTTTGTATCTTACAATAACCAACTACAATGAGGCTTGGGTTCATGGCATGGACGCTAGTAATTTAATCGGAACTCTTGTGGGTGTCGGATTAGCTATAGGCGGTGTAATTTCATTATTTGGCGGCCTTGCTGGTGCAGTAGCTGGTGCTATAGGTGGCATAGGCGTATTGGTATTATCTCTACATGATATAGCCGAAAACGGGGCTAATGCCACTAATGTAATAGGATTGATAGTTGGCGTGTTAGGTACGCTTGTCTCCGTTCTCTCTATAGTATCAGGTAAATTTTATGACTTGCTTGCTGCAATACCGAAAAGTAACATAGCATTTGCCGCCGCGGCTGCGGGTGTAGTGTTATTGGTAAAAACACTTATAGACATAGGGGAAAACGGTATGAATGCCAAAAATGTTATTATGTTAATAGTTTCGGCTTTACTAATTCTTATCCCTGTGATTTACATGGTGAATATCGCAATGTCTCTTAATCCCGTTTTAGCAATAGTAACCGCAGTGATAGCGTTGATTGCCGCAATTGCCCTATTGGTAGAGGCACTTAGAAAAGAAAGAGACGGCATTAAAGACACTTAGACCGCCATGGAGGATTTGAAACAAGCCCAAGAAGATTTGGCTAACGCAACTAATTCCTATGTTAATGCGGTTGATAGTGCCGAGGCCGCCTAGAATAGGTTAGCCGAAGCCGAAGCAAAAACGGGTATTTCGGGTAAAGAGTTATTTGACCAAGTGGCGGCAGGCACATTAGATTATAAAGATATGACTGATGCCCAAAGGGAAGTCTATAAAGCATATCTAGATAGTGAAAAAGCCCAAAATGATTTGAAAGAATCTACAGAGGAATTGCGTGCGGCCAAGAAAGCCGAGACCTAGGCCTCAATAGAAAATGCGTTGGCATTATCTAAAGAGGGTAATAGCTACGATGATTTTAAGGCCACAGTTATTGATGCCTATAACAGTGGTAGAATATCCGCCGAAGAAGCTAGAGATTACATTTCTAGGGCTATGGCCAATATGTCATAGGATTCGCGTAAAACGTTTGTAGAAGATTTACCGAGTGATTTACAAACTGGCCTAAATCCAAGTAAGTATGAATCTTGGGGAACGCGATTAAAGAATTGGTTCTCTAACCTATGGGGTGACATTAAAGGGATATTTAGACCTGTTGCTGAGTTCTTCAAAAACATTTGGGGCAAGGCCTTTAACGCTGTAAAGAACGTATTCGCACCTATCGTTGATTTCTTCAGCAATATTTGGGGCAAAATCAAAGACAAATTCTCAAACTTAGGAACGTCAATTGGCGACGCTATATCATCCGCCGTTAAGTCTGGCATTAATGGCATAATATGGTTGATTGAGGGAACCATTAATACCGCCATTGGTTTAATTAATGGTGCTATCAGATTAATCAACTTGTTACCTGGCGTCAATGTTGGCTATGTCCAAAAACTCCATATGCCTCGTCTCGCCAAAGGTGGTATTGTAGATTCCGCTACAATTGCGATGGTTGGTGAACAAGGTAAAGAAGCTGTTGTTCCTCTAGAGAATAACACGGAGTGGATGGATAAACTCGCTGATAGACTGGCCGCAAGAATGGCCTCGCCCACTAGGGTATCATTAAATGTTGATGGTAAAGAATTAGGTTGGACAACCATTAATTCTATCAACAGTATAACTAAACAAACTGGTAATTTACCATTAGCGGTAATATAAGGAGGTAACATTTTATGATTTACTTTAAAATAAACAATACTGATTTCTCACATTTGGTGAGTTCCTTGAAGGTTGGCTATGAAACTCTCGTGAGTGATAATAGTGGCCGCAATGCCGCAGGTAATACCGTTATAGATATAATCAATCGTAAGATTAAAGTGTATGTCGGGTTCAGACCGATGCTAGATAACCACATGAATAGTCTTTTAGCAGCGATAAAAGACTATGTGGTTAATGTCTCATTTCTAGACCCAGAGACGAAAACACTAAAAACTATATAGTGTTATACGGGAACCCCCGAACCCGAATATTTCACGATATAGGATAACCGCAAAGTATTTAAACAAATGAGTTTAAATTTCATCGAATTATAAGGGGGAAAACTAAATGGCAACAGAAATAATGTCTCCCTCTCGTAAAGTAAAAGCTAAGGTAGAATTCTATAAGGGTTCTACCTTGGCAACCACCTATAGTGGGGACGACAACATTATAGAAGTAGTTATAGAACAGACAGGTGAATAGGGAAAATTTTTTGGGTTTGGTATTTGCCAATCCGCCACGGTAAAATTGTTAGACCCCAATAGAACAATAGATATTAATCAATACGATTATTTCCTAGTCTATTTCACTGTTAACTCTTTACCCTATGGGGCGACCACGTTACCGAGATTCTACCCCAAAGAGATAACACGAGACGAGAACACCAACAATTTAACCATTAAAGGTTATGATATGTTATATGATGCGGCTAATCACACTTGGAATGACCTAAATGTATAGCCCCAAGACTTGGGTAAAGCGGTCGCCGCAATCGCCCAATATTTAAAGGCTACTAAATTTTAGAATAGTTCCAATAATGGATTTAGCATAGCCCCACCTTATAACCTTGATGGAACAGAAACACTACGTTCGGTGTTAGATGATGCGGCGGAGGCTACCATTACATATTATTATTGTGATGGGGCAAACCAATTAGTATTTACTGATATTTTACAAACAACTACCCCACACAGTATCAGTAAAGAGGATTATTTCACATTAAAAGCGGATAATCAAAGACAACTGGCGAATATCACCTATGCTACTGAACTAGGGGATAATGTAACCGCTACTAATGGCGGTGTCGGTGATACACAATATATCCGAGATAATAACATTCTAGGATTAAAGCCTAGTAGCGAGGTCGCCACAATAATAAAAGGGTATATAGATTCCTTAGCGAATAAAGCGATAACACCTTATGAATGTACTTGGCGAGGAAACTATTAGCTAGCAATTGGAACCCCCTTAGCTATCGTAGCCAAAGACAATTCAACTATAAACACATACTTATTTAATCAGACCCTAACCTATAATGGCGGCCTCAATAGTAAACTCTCTTGGACGTATAAAGACTCGTCAGAGAGTGAATCTAATCCTGCTACCCTGGGTGAGGTTCTTAATCAGACTTACGCCAAAGTTGATAAAACCAATAAACAAATAGAATTAGTGGTTACTAAAGTCGATGGTCAGGATAGCACTATTAGCCAAATCCAATTAGACCAAAAATCCATTAATGCGTCGGTTGGCAGTATCACGAACCGCCAAGACGCCACAGATACAGAGATAGATAATATAAACCAAAAGGTTAATGCGTCTATCACGTCTGACCAAGTAGAACTAATAGTTCAAGAGGAATTGGCGGGTGGCGTGGATAAAGTAACTACGTCTACGGGTTTTACATTTAACCAAGAAGGTTTGACCATTAAAAAGAGTGACGTAGATATTACCACTAATATTTCTGAGGATGGCATGAGGGTTAGCAAAGGCGGCGAAGTGGTACTAACCGCTGATAATGGTGGTGTCGAGGCTAGAAACCTCCATGCAACAACCTATTTGATTATAGGCGAAAACAGTCGATTTGAAGATTATGATAATGGCAGCCGCACAGGTTGCTTTTGGATAGGAGGATAATATAAATGGCATTAGTAACTAAACTATCGACTTGTATTATAGGCGAAGATGCCGTAATTTCCACTGAGGGTTCTTCGACTAGTGGCACAGGACACTATAGCATAGAATATGAATTTGGTGATTTAACTGGCGTTATAAAGGATAACATATTTCCCACGAATGTTCCCGCCACAATCACTTGGAAAATCCCCATGGCTTTTTCCAAATAGTTCCCTTACGCGACTAGTAAAACAGGTAAATTAATTTCCTATTACACTTTCGCGGGGAGGAAAGAAGTTAACTACACATCAACGTTCGTAGTAAAAATAGCCGATGATGCTAAACCAGAAATAAGTTCAACCGTAGCAACCACAGACGCTATATCCCTTTAGCTATCGGGCAATACTAGCACTATTATTAGTGGTGTGTCCACAGTCCAAATAAACCTGTATGCCGCACCTACCCCAGGTGCATACGTAAAAGACAAATGGTGTCAGAATATGCCTAATTATTATTCTGACAGACATGGTACAACTCAAACGTTTATCGGTCATAATAATGGTGTCTTTAGATTCGGGGCGACTGATACCCGTAACCGCAGTGCGGTAAAAACTATTACCCTTGCGGCAGTAGATTATAAAAGCCCCACTATATCAATAAATGGTATTGAGATAAACACTAGTGGTGTCGCCACAATTGATATTAGCGGCACTTGGTTCAAAGGTAGCTTTGGAAAAGTTTCTAATGACATAACGGTTAGTTACCGTTATAAATCTAATTCCTCATCCTCTTGGGGTTCTTGGACAACTATTCCCAATGTTACAAAGAATGATGACGGAACATTTTCCGTCACTGTAACCAAAAGTGGATTATCCTATACTGAGACCTATAATTTTGAGGCAAGGGTATAGGATGCTATTAACACTGTTTCTAGTAAAGAATATATTGCTAAATCATTACCTGTTTTTGATTGGTCTTCTGATGATTTTAATTTCAATGTTCCTGTATCTGTATTAGCACCCACTGATTCAAATAACCCCACTACTAAATAGTATGTGGATAACTTAGTTAGTACCCTAACGGAACAGTACGCCTCTATTATAAATATTGTTTATCCCGTAGGTAGTATTTACATGAGTGTTAATGCGGCCGACCCCTCCACATTATTTAGCGGCACCTCATGGGAGAAACTAGAGGGTAGATTCCTGTTAGGTTCAAATTCTACTTATAAACCAGGTTCTACGGGTGGCGAAGCTACTCATACTTTGGCATATGATGAAATGCCAAAGCATACACACGCTATGTACTCTGGTAATGGTGGCGGTGACAGCACTTGGGAACCAGATGGAGGTTCATATTTGGTGGATAGTGTTACCGAAAACAAAACTACTTGGTGGGCACCATTAGGTATGAACTATGCTGGCGGCGGTGCGGCACATAATAATATGCCGCCATACCTATCAGTGAATATGTGGAAACGCACTAGTTAATTATTCCCCCTAACTACAAAATGAAAGGGGGTGTAATTATGGATTTAGATGCGATGTTAAATGTTATATCTTCTGTGGGGTTTCCTATTGCTTGTGCGATTGCCTTGGGGATTTTCATTTGGAAAATTACAATTACTATGATAACAAACCAAAAGGAACGCGAAGATAAGTTATATGATGAATTGGCGGAATGCAGGTCTGTGAATGAAAAGGCTATCGCCACTATCGCCTAGTATGCTGATAGCTTATCTAACATTCAGTAGGATGTCGGCCATATAAAGAATGATATAACCGTTATCAACACAAAATTAGACACCTAATATCTCTATTAGGCCTATGATATTATTTTTTTAATTCTATTGACAATAAAAATGGAAATGCATATACTTGTTCATAGAACATAGAAAAATCAACGATTTCAATAGGCCTAATAGAAAAAGGTTAGGTTCCCTCTCCAAAACCGTAGGCCGAGGGTTCGAAGCCTTCTTCCCCTGCCAAAGCGCCGCAGACGTATATGCCTGCGGCGCTTTTTGCTGCCTGATAGCTGCCTCTTGCCGCTGCATTTGGCGGATAGCTTTGAAGTTGTTCTATCTCTTCATTGCGCGCTATGTGAGATGTTTTTAAATGATCGTACATATGGCTCAGGTGCGCTGGATATCCAGCGCACCTGAGCCATAAGCAATTTGTGGCAATCTTATGGAAAGGTTTTCCCCGCGCCCTGTCCATTTCGAAAAGTCATCCCGTTTTGCTGTCAGCGCCATTGGTAATGCCGTTTCAACATGCCGCAGTACGGGAAATTATGATCTGACGGATCGGCTGTTATGCGACGGTGTAGACTCGGATTCAAGGCATCCGGTACTTTTATGCTGCCGCTGATATGGAATCTTATTCGCTGCGGCCCCCACATTTGACAAATGGTGCCGCCTTTGGTATTCTGTCCATCTTCCTGCCGCCGGGTGGGAACGGGAGCGTTTGCTCCGCATCGAAGGCCATTGAAGACGCGGGCAGGCGCATTTTTTGTTTTTTGTATGGAGATAATCAATATGGCATGGGCATGCTCGGCATTGCCGGAATTTTTGAGGTCGTTTGGGCGACCTGCATGAAGTATTCAGAGGAATTCACAAAGCTCAGCTGGTCGCTGCTCACGTTTGCCTGCATGGCGGTGAGCTTTTTCCTGCTGGCACGCGCGACGAAAACACTGCCGCTTGGTACGGCTTATGCGGTCTGGACCGGCATTGGCGCGCTGGGCTCCGTGATCGTTGGCTTCATCTTGTTCAAAGAGCCGGTGACAGCCGGGCGGCTCATTTTTGCTGCACTGCTGCTTATCGGCATCATCGGTCTGAAGATCACGTCGGCCTGATACATACGATTATTCTGCCTCGGCCAGCGCGTCAATGCGCTGCTGCAGATCCTGAACGAACCGTCCGATGTGCAGTCCGTCGATGAGCCGGTGGTTTATCTCGAGCGCGAGGCCGAGCACGTCCCGCTCGCCCTCGCGATGATATTTGCCCCAGACAATGCGCGGGATGGCGTCGTCAGCGTCAAAATCGCGCTCATTGGTCAGTGCCGTGAGCGATACCCACGGCAGACAGCTGAAATAGATCAGCGCGTCGCTCTCGGCTGCAGCGGAGAGAAACTCCGTCTGCGCCCGGCTCTTGGCGCGTGCCGCGCGGCAGAAGTCCTCCAGCGCGTCACCGGCCGGCATCGTCACAATGTGGAATTGTTCCGCACCGGGGTGCAGGTCGGTGAAGCTCGGTTCACGGCGTGCGAGCAGGACCGGCTGGCCGTTTCGGATGGCATATCGGAATGCGGTCGTGTGATTGATCGACTGCGTGCACAGCCAGACCAGAGCGTAATAAAAGGACAGGCCGCGCCGTTTCGTGTAAGTATGCAGTGCCGTGACGTCCGCGGTGACGGTCACGCTGTAAAACGGATCCGACAGGCCGGAGAAGAACGTGTATGCCTCGCGCCGCGGCCAGGTATCGAGCGCGACGGGGGTCGCATCCGGAGCGTTCATTTGGGGCTACCTCCTCGGTTTTTTCAGCAGTATACCACGCGCGGGCGGAAAAACGCAATTTTTTCGCGGAAAGGTGCGGTGTTTACAGTTCTTTGATATATTTCTCATAGACGTGTGATAAAATACAAGAATCAAATTCAGCAGCCTGGAAAGGTGATCGGTCATGAGACAACGGCTTGCAAAATGGATGATGGGCAGAAACGGGATGGACGCACTCAATCGCCTTCTGTCCGTGCTGACACTGATCTTGCTGATCGTCAGCATGTTCGTGCACGGTTATGCGGCGCGCATCCTGTGGTCGCTGGCGGTCGTTGGCCTGATCGTCATTTATTTTCGTATGCTCTCGCGCAATGTCTACCGCCGTCAGCAGGAAAACGGTGCGTATCTGCGCCAGAAGTATAAAATAACCAGCGCGTGGCGCGGCGCTGTGGATCGCTGGCATCAGCGGCATGACTACCGCTTTTTCAAGTGCCCGGCCTGCCGGACACGCCTGCGTGTGCCGCGCGGCAAGGGCAAGATCAATATCGTCTGCCGCAAATGCGGCACGTCCTTCCAGCGGAAAACCTGAGGCGCAGCCGTATGTTCGGATATGTGATCGCAAATCTGGAGGGGCTGACGCAGGCGCAGAAGGATCGCTATAAGGGCTGCTACTGCGGCCTGTGCCGGGTGCTCAAGCAGCGGCACGGCTTTTCCGGCCGCCTGACGCTGACGTATGACATGACGTTCCTGGTGCTGCTGCTCTCGGCGCTGTACGAAGCGGACGAGGAGCGCGGCATGGAGGTTTGCCCTGCGCACCCGCTGCGCAAACATTTTTACTGGCAGACACGCTACACCGAGTACGCTGCCGATATGAACGTCGTGCTGGCGTACAACAATTGCCGCGACGACTGGCAGGATGACGGCAGCGCGCTGAAATATTGGGAGGCGGAGGCGCTCAGCGCCCGGTGCGCAGCCGTGCGCGCACGCTGGCCGCGCCAATGCGCCGCGATCGAGCAGTGCATGGCGGAGCTTTCCGCCATCGAGCAGGCCGACACCGGCGACCCGGATGCCGCGGCGAATTGCTTTGGCCGCCTGATGGGCGAGATCTTTGTGACGGATGACCTCTGGGACGCGCGCCTGCGCCCGTTTGGCGAGGCACTGGGGCGGTTCATCTATCTGCTCGACGCGGTGATCGACCTGCCGGAGGATCTCCGGCACGGGCGCTATAACCCGCTGCGCACGCTGCCGCAGGATGCGGATCTGCACGCGCTGCTGACGATGCTGCTCGGCGAGTGTTCGACGGCGTTTGAGGCGCTGCCGGTGCTGCAGGACGTGGAGCTGCTGCGCAATATTTTGTACTCCGGCGTATGGCTGCGCTACGAGGCGGCCATGAAAAAACGAAAGATCGGGAGGAGCGCCGAATGAGAGACCCGTATGAAGTTCTCGGTGTTTCCAGAGACGCGAGCGAAGAGGAGATCAAGGCGGCCTATCGCCGCCTGGCCAAAAAATATCATCCGGATCTGAATCCGGACGACCCGCACGCGACGGAAAAAATGAATGAGGTCAACGCGGCCTATGACGCGATCAAAAACGGCAAAGCCAACAGCTATGGCGCGACCGGCGGTTACGGCCAGGCGGGCGGCTATGGTGCCTATGGCGGCTGGGGCGCACAGCGTGACCCCGGTATCCGGCCGGAATATCAGGCGGCGGTGAACTTTATCCAGACGCGGCATTTTGCCGAGGCGCTGCAGGCGCTGTCCGGCGTGCCGGCGGCCGAGCGCGACGCCAACTGGTATGCCCTGAGTGCCATGGCGAATTCCGGCGCGGGCAACCGCGTGCAGGCGCTGGCGGATGCGCGGCGCGCGGCCGAGATGGATCCGACGAATCCGGACTTTCAGCGCCTGCTGCACCAGCTCGAGAGCGGCGGCGATGCGTATGCGACCTACAGCGCCGGCTATCCGAACAGCGGCTTCGGCACCGGCAGCTGGTGCGCGGATATGTGCCTGCTGAACCTGTGCTGCAATCCGTGCTTTTCGCCCTGCTGCTGAGAAAATTGCAAACGAACACCCCGGCGGGACTGCGCGTCCCGCCGGGGTGCTTTGCGCTCATGTGCCGGGGAAGGTGCGCAGGTACCGGTCCGTGAACGTGGTCAGCGCGGCAAAGTCCATACACGGCCGGTAGACGGCCTCCAGCTCGTTGTGCAGGAGATTGGCCATGCGCAGCTGCTCCACTGCGCTTGCGAGGGCGAGCTGCTGCTGCCGGGTGTCGCTGCGCATGGTGCGGCGCAGTGCCCGCTGGCGCACCGGGTCCGGCAGTACATCGAGCCGGATGTGCCGCTGCGTCAGTCCATCCGGCACGTCGTCCGGCGTTCCGGCGAGGAAGCCCACGCCGCGCGACGGTACGAGCACGGCCTGCGTGCGCGACGGGATGAGCGGGTCGGGACAGGAGAGAACGTCCAGCCCGCACCGGACGGCGTGCGCGCGCACAATGCGCAGAAATTCTTCCGCCAGGCCGCAGCCGTCGTCAAGCAGGTACACGCGCGCACAGTGCGCGGCGATCGTCTCAGGGAAGAAAATTCGCCCCTCACACGTGATGGCACTTAAAAACAGCCGCTCGCACCGGCCGGGCTCCGTGCCCTTGCCCGGCGTGCCGAATTCCCGCGTGCAGATGCTCTTTGCCCGGCGGCGCGCTGCCTCCCGGTCCTCGGGATAGACCAGCCCCGGCGTGGCGCGCGCATCGAGCGCGGCCGCCGCCGTGAGGTACTGCTGCGCGCGCAGGCGGAACATGGCGCAGTCGGCGTTCAGGGCGCGGATGCGCGCCGTGTCGAGCGCCTCCGTGCGGCAGAACGTGCCGAGATCCAGATATTCACCGCTCGCGCCGAAGAGTGCAGGGTCGACGGTGTGCGGCGCCGTGCCGTCGAAGAAGCCGGAGCGTTTTTCCGGGAAATAGACCCCGTCGAGCGAGGCAGGGTCGCCCGCGCAGTGCAGCCGGACGACGGCCAGCCCGGCTGCGTGCCCGGCATCGCCGACGCGCTTGAGAAACGTGGATTTTCCGCAGCCCGGCCCGCCCTTGAGGATGCAGAAATAGCGCTCCGGCGGCCGCAGAAACTGTCTGTGCAGTGCGTAGTAGCCCGCGCCGGTCAGGGCGCTGAGAAAGTAGCGTGTTTCCAGTCCGTTGTTCATGGCGAAACCTCACATTTTTCAGGTTGCTACAGCGTATGCATCCGGCGCGGCTGTTGACAATTTCGCGTCCCAATGCTATCCTTTTTCCATCTTGATTACGGAGATTTGTCATGATCCAGACCATCTTATTTGATTTTGACGGCACGCTGTTTGACACCGGCGAGGGCATCCTGCGCAGCGTGCAGTATGCGCTTGAGGGCTTCGGCATCCACGAGACGGACACGGCGCGCCTGCGCAAGTTTGTCGGTCCGCCGCTGCTCGATTCGTTCTCGGAGCTGTATGCCATGACACCCGAACAGGCGCAGGCGGCGGTCGCGCGCTACCGGGAGCGGTATCTGCCTGTCGGCATCTATGAGTGTACGCTCTATCCCGGCATTCCGGAATTGCTCGAGCGGCTGCGTGCGCACGGTTTTCGCGTCGCGGTCGCGACCGGGAAGCCCACGCCGATGGCGTGCTCGATTCTGCAGCGGTTCGATCTTGAGCGGCTCTTTGACTGCGTGATCGGCTGCGAATACGACGGCACGCGCGGCACGAAGGCCGAGGTCGTTGCGACCGTGCTTGCCGAGACGCAGACCGCGCCCGAGGCGGCGCTCATGGTCGGCGACCGGAAGTATGATGTCACCGGCGCTGCCGCCTGCGGCGTGCCGTGTCTCGGTGTGTATTACGGCTATGCCGAGCCGGGCGAGCTGGAGGCCGCCGGCGCGGTGACCACGGTGCAGACGGTCGCGGAGCTGTCCGAGCGGCTGCTGCACTGGAACGAGGCATAACTGAAAAACGCCCTGCGGAACACATGATTTCCGCAGGGCGTTTTTTGCTTTTATCACGACACCGCTTTTCCCAGCACGCGCAGCGGCAGTGCGTCCGAGACCTCCAGATCGGCATAGGCCGGGTTGAGCGAGTGCAGAAACACGCGCCCGCCGTCGCGCCGGAGCTGCTTGAGATAGGCGCTGCCGTCGTAGAGGAACACGCCGATCTCGCCGGGGTCGAGCGTCGGCTGCTGGTGCACCCAGACGGTCTGCCCGTCGTGAAAGCGCGGCTCCATGCTGTCGCCCGCAACGCGCACGCCGAAGTTCGCCTCCTCCGGCACTTCCGGACCGACCGGCTGCATCTCATAGCTCTCGCCGTCGAGAAACTGCCCCGTCCCGGCCGAGACGGCCAGCGAGTACAGCGGCAGGCTGCGCAGCGCGGGCACTTCAGGCGCGGCGGCAAAGCGCTTGCTCTCGCGCAGCAGCGCGATGTATTCCAGCGCGCGGCGGCGTCCCTCCGCATTCAGCCCCGCAAGCAGACCGCCGGCATCCCCGCCGGAGAACGTGCCCGCGATATCATCCACGTCCAGCACGCGGCAGAGCGTTAAAAACTGCTGCGCATTTGGAAGCGTGGCGTCATTTTCCCACTTTGAGACCGCCTGATTCGACACCGGCATCCCGGCCTCAGCCATGGCCTCGGCCAGCGCCTGCTGGCGCATACCGTGTGCGCGGCGCAGGGAAGCGATCGTTTCGCCAAAGGTTTTGTACATATGCAGCACCTCAAACACAATATATCGCATCCGACGAAAAAACACAAGAAGAATATCCGAAAAAGAGAAGAAAACGCTTTAAACATCCTATAAAGAGATTTATAATAAAGGTAATCTCTTTGCAGGAGAACGCGAACATGGAACGCATGATCTTACATTCGGATATCAACGCCTGCTATGCGAGCATCGAGCTGCTGCGCCATCCGGAGCTGCGCGGGCGGCCGGTGGCGGTCGGCGGGGAGCAGGAGCTGCGCCACGGCATCATTTTAGCCAAGGATCAGATGGCGCGTGCCGCCGGTGTGCGCACGGGCATGACGCTCTGGGCGGCGCGGCAGCAGTGCCCGGAGCTGACGATCCTGCCGCCGGACTTCGAGCTCTACTACGACTATTCGCGCCGCGTGCGCGAGATCTATGCCGGCTTTACCGACCGGTGCGAGCCGTTCGGCATGGATGAGTGCTGGCTGGACATGACCGGCTGCGTCGGCCGTGAGGACGCGCTGCAGACGGCGCAGGCGGTGCGGCAGCGCGTGCTCGATGCCACGGGGCTGACGGTGAGCGTCGGCGTGTCTTGGTGCAAGGTGATCGCAAAGCTCGGCTCTGACTACCGCAAGCCGAACGCCGTGACGGTCATTGACCGCGCGCGTTTAGCCGACATGGTCTGGCCGCTGCCGGTGGGCAGCCTGCTCTTTGCCGGGCGCAGCTCGGTGCGGCAGCTTGAGCGGCTGGGCATCCGCACGGTCGGCGCGCTCGCGGCGGCGGATGCGGATATGCTCCGGCAGCGCTTCGGCAAGAGCGGGGTGCAGCTGCACGCCTATGCCAATGGCTATGATCCCGCGCCGGTGCACCGGGTGGAGGATCTGCCGCCGCCGAAGTCCATCGGCAACAGCGCCACCGCGCCGCGTGACCTGATCTGCGAGGCGGATGCGCGCGCGGCGCTGCTGTCGCTTTCTGAGAGCGTGGGTGCGCGTCTGCGGCTGGAGGGGTATCAGTGCCGCACGGTGGAGCTGAGCGTGCGCACGGCAGACCTGCGCTGGTGCAGTCATCGCATGGCGCTGCGCCATCCGACGGATCTGACGAGTGAGGTGCTGGATGCGGCGCTGGCGCTGTGCGAGCAGGCGCACCTTTGGCCCGAGCCGCTGCGCAGCATCGGCGTGCGCGCGCTGGATCTCCAGCCCGCGTGCGCGCCGCACCAGATGGATCTGTTCGAAGATGCAGAGCGCCGCGCACGTCAGCGCCGGCTCGATATCACGCTCGACAATCTCCGCGCCCGCTACGGCAAGACCTGCGTCCTGCGCGGCCGCGCCTGCTTTGACCCGGCGCTCGGCCTTGTCCAGCGCGAGGAGCACGCATTTTTGCGCAAATAAAAAGCACGCACCGTCACGAACACGGTGCGTGCTGATTTTTTTGCTCAGAAGCCGAGCTTCATGCCGCCGGCAATCTTGTTGACCGTGGCATCGGAGGCCGCCTCGTACTGGCGCAGCGCCTCGTTGACGGCTGCCAGCACCAGATCCTCGAGCATCTCGACATCATCGGGATCGACCGCCTCGGGCTTGATCTCGATCTTGGTGACCTCACGGTTGCCGTTGACAACGGCCGTGACCATGCCGCCGCCGGCTTTCGCCGTGAACTCTTTTTCCTCCAGCTCCTTCTGCATCCGCAGGAAGTCCTGCTGCATCTTCTGCGCCTGCTTCATCATGTTGGCCTGATTCATGCCGCCATAACCGCCGCGAAAACCGCCTCTTGCCATGTTTGTATCCTCCTGTGAATCAAAATTTTTTTTATCGGATCGTTACGTTCGGGAAGCGTGTCAGCTCCTCGATCTGTCGCTGCTTGATCTGGGTCGCCGTGTCCATCGGCTGCATGACCACGCGGACATTTTGCCCGGTCAGTGTCTGCACGGCCAGACGGAATTTCTCCGCGATCTCGGGCTTGTTGAACATCGGGTAAGCCGGAGCTTTGTTCAGGTGCAGGGTCAGCGTGCCGTCGGCCAGCTCACCGGCAGCCTGCAGCGGGTCAAGCAGAAAGTGATAGATGCCGACCGGCAGCTCGCGCTCCATGTATGCGCACAGCGCCTGCCAGTCAAACGTGCCCGCTTCAGCGGGCGCAGCCTCCGGCGCGGGTGCGGACACCGGCTCCGGGATCGGCTCGGGTTCGGGCTCCGGGATGGGTTCCGGGGTCGGCTCCGGAATGGGAGCGGGAACGGTCTCCGGCGGCTCCCATGGAGGAACGTCGTCGAATACCGGTTCCGGTTCGGGCTTCGCCTTCGGCGCGGAGACCGGCGGTGCGGGCGGTTCCCAAGGGGGAACATCGTCGTGCACCGGCTTCGGCTCGGGCTTTGCCTTCGGCGCGGAGACCGGCGGCGCGGGTGGCTCCCAAGGGGGAACGTCATCGTGCACCGGTTTCGGCTCAGGCTTTGCCTTCGGCGCGGGCGCAGGTGCGTGTGGCGCAGGGATCGCCCCGCTGTATACGGTCTGTTCGAGCTTGTCCATGCGCGCGCACAGCGTCGGCACATCGTCGCACAGCTCCGGCCGGCAGAGCCGAATCAGGCACAACTCCGCCGCGATGCGCGGGTTGGGCTGCGATGCCATCGCGCCGAGCGTCTGCTGGATGCTCTGAAGGTTTGCCAGCAGCTGCGCGGACGAAAATGCACCGGAGAGTTCCTCAAGCGTGACCGGGTCATATGCGCCGGAGAGCAGCTCCCGGCCGCCGCGCGGCGCAACGGCCTGCATGAGCAGGTCACGCTGGAGCATACTCAGCTCGTCGAGCAGGGCAGAGGGGTCTTTCCCATCCTGCCAGAGGTCGCGGAATTGTTCGAGCGCGCCTGCGGTGTCACCAGCGGCAACGCTTCGCAAAAGCTGCGCCGTGCGCAGGTTTCCGGCAAGACCGATGGCGGAGATGACCGCGTCGGTCGAGATACATTCGTTTCCGCAGCACTGGTCGAGCAGTGTGAGCGCGTCACGCATACCGCCGTCCGCCATGCGGGCGAGCAGCGCGGCCGCATCCGGCTGCAGGTCCAGGTGCTCCTGCTGCGCGACGAAGTTCAGGCGCGCGGTGATCGTGTCGACCGGGATGCGCTTGAAGCTGTGCCGCTGGCAGCGGGACAGGATCGTTGCCGGGACTTTGTGCAGCTCCGTCGTCGCGAGGATGAACATGAGGTGCTCCGGCGGCTCTTCAAGGATCTTCAGCAGAGCATTGAACGCCGAGTTGCTGAGCATGTGCACCTCGTCGACGATATAGACACGCTTGCGCACGCTGGCGGGGGAGAACACCGCCTCATCGCGCAGGGCGCGCACATTGTCGACGCCGTTGTTGGACGCGGCGTCCAGCTCGACCACGTCGAGGACCGATCCGTCGTCGATGCCGCGGCAGGCGGCGCATTGGTTGCACGGATTGCCGTTGACCGGATGCTCGCAGTTGACCGCCTTGGCCAGGATCTTGGCGCAGGTGGTTTTGCCGGTCCCGCGCGTGCCGATGAACAGGTAGGCGTGGGACAAGCGTCCGGTCTCGACCTGCTTTTTCAGCGTCTCGGTAATATGTTCCTGACCGACAACGTCGTCAAACGTCTTCGGCCGGTATTTGCGATAGAGCGCCTGATACATCATTTGCGCGCGTCACCTCCGGGAACGGAAAACATAAAAAACGTGACCATTGACAAGACTGCACACCCACCTTTGAATAGACGACATGCCCGTTACCACAGCAGCCAGCTCGGGCTCGGCGTCCCCACGGCACACGGAGTGACCTGCTTAATGCTGCTCGGTTCCCCGCCTGACATGGTTCACAGGGCTCCGTTGCGCGGGACCGAACCTTCAACGCCGCTTACTGCGGGCAGACGACACATCGACCTATCCGGGGGCGGGAATTCATCCCTGCTATAGCGGATTGCAGGTACAGGACACCGCTGGCTCCCCGACTAGTGCAGCCTTGTCAATGGCCACGTGCAAGTATTCTACTACAAAAGCGGCGATTGCGCAAGAGCGGGAAGCAATTTTCTTTTTCGGGACTTTTTCGCACAAAAATGCGCCGGAAGAAAAAAAGGTCTTTACAAATGTGAAAAATGTGCTATAATGAACAAGCCTTGTGGGGGCGTAGCTCAGCTGGGAGCGCAAGCGGTGCGGTTTTAGCTATCGTGTTGTATCTCATGCGGGAGCTACGCGGTTCACCTTCAAAAAGTTCATAAAAATGGGCCTGTAGCTCAGCTGGGAGAGCGTTCGGTTCGCATCCGAGAGGTCGAGAGTTCGAGTCTCTTCAGGTCCACCAAATACGGGATAATCCGATAAAATTCGGATTATCCCGAACTTTTTTATGCGGT
>ERZ857785.940-NODE-940-length-35118-cov-7.682999_pt1 | contig 35118 bp, 38 predicted proteins | sample MGYA00519763_ERZ857785 | MGnify/ENA primary metagenome ERZ857785 (study PRJEB31778, sample SAMEA3449365) | human gut metagenome | biome: human gut; feature: human-associated habitat; material: faeces | place: United Kingdom | collected 2010/2012 ...
TAAAAAGTCCTCCATTATTTATATTGACTTTTTATGAGTGTTTTTCTTCTTTTTTGTAATAAATTTCTTAAATAAAAAAGATTCAAAATAAATGAATCTTTTATAAATTTTCTAAAGCATATTCAATAGCTTCACTAACAGCGCCATCTTTACAACTTGAGACAACTTTATAAGCTTTTTCTTGAATAACTTTTTCAGCGTTGTTTGGCGCAAAAGAATAAGGAAAACGTTCAAAGAGAGTAATATCATTCATACCATCTCCTAAAACAATGACCTCTTCTTTTTTGATGTTTAATTGTTCAATTACTTTTTCTAAAATAAGTCCTTTTTGCGCATTTTCATTTGTGATTTCAACATTATCAGGATATGAAGACAAATACGCAATCTTTTTCATATCTTTAAAATAAGGAAGGACTTTTTGTATTTCTGCTTCATCATGTGAAAAAGCTTCTACTTTGATGATGTCTAAATCTTTTTTTATGAATTCATCAATTGAATTAAATTGTTGAATCTTACAAGCAGGGGAATCGCTCAATTTTCCTCCTGGTAAAAAATCTTCCATTTTATTTCCAAAACGCACACTGCCACGATAAGCAAAACGATCTCTAACATAATCAGGTTCTAGAGTACTATAAAAACCATTTGTTGTAAAAATCATATAGGGTGTATGATTTTCAATAAAGACAGGAAGAATTTCTTTAAGCATTTCTTTATCTAAATAACAATCCATAATGGTTTTTCCTTCTTTATTACAATATTGAGCACCATTTCCTAAAATGGCAGAACATTTTATATCTAAAGGATCTAAAACACTTCTCACTCCATAATAGTCTCTCCCTGAAGCCACAACAAATTCAATGCCTTTAGCTTGTGTTTTTTTTATACTTTCAATACATTTAGGATTGATGTAACCATGTGATAATAAAGTTCCATCAACATCACTGACAATCATTTTAATCATTTCTATTTCCTCCGATAATCTTATTATATAAAAAATAAAGTATTATTTTATTTTTTTACTTAATAAGAAAAAAGAGTTTATTCAACTCTCTCTAAAATCTGTTTGTAGTTTGGAAAATTTGTTTTAGAAACTTTCCATAAAATGTCTTTTCCGTACTTTTGTACTAAAGAAGTTCCAGCATCATTTGCGAGAATATTAAAACCACGAGGAAGTGCTACATTTAATGATTGACACATATTTTTATAATATTGAAGATAAGCATATTGAGAAAGAATATGCGCACATTTCATCGCTAAAGACATTTCTTCTTTTTTAAATTCTATATGGCGGACAACAACGATTTTACTTTTTAAATAACGATAATATTTTTTTGGAGCCAAAAAGGCATCAATCGTTACTTTAGAGATAGGGTGTTCAACACGTTGAATAACATTGATCATTGCTTGATTATAGAGTTTAGCTTTAATACAAGAAAGTTTTTGTCCTTCTTTTACATATTGATTATAATGACTATTATCTAATAAAAGTAAACTATATGTCAGTTTATCTTTTAAAATCTTACCAATTCTTTCAATATCATTTACTGACATTTCTTTATCTAATTCTAATTTATTAAGTTCATCTTCATCTTTTTGATCAACATAACAGGCAACGACACATAATGGTCCAAAGAAATCAAGTGAACCTGTTTCATAACATCCTACATGACTTTCCATTATAAATTCCTCCTCTTTATATCTTATTATAACATAACTTATTTTTGTTTAAACTAGTGTTGATAAATATTGCTCGTAGAGTTTATCTCGTTTTAAAACTTTGATATGACCATATTCAATTGAAATTAAACCCTCATCTTTAAATTGATTTAAAACCTTTGTAACAGTTACTCTTGAAATGGCAAGTGAATCTGCAATTTCTTGATGGGTATAGGGAATATCTCCAAAAAGTAAATTTTTTTCAATATTGTTTGTAGCACTTAATTCATATAAAAAAGCAGCTACTTTTTCAAATCGATCATAGGTTTGTGCCCATTTTAAAAGTTGAGTTAAATGATTGCAGTTATCATTGAACATCTTAAGTAGAGTAATCGTAAGATCAAGTGAAGATGATAAATAAGGATAAAGATCTTCAAGATGACAAGTAATAATTTCAACGTCATTAATAGCAGAAACAGTTGTTGGACGATAAGCATTTTCATAAAGTGAAGATTCATCAAAAATACGTCCTTTATCTAAAACATCATAATTAATTTCATCACCATTTTTAGTAATATGATAAACACGCACACGTCCTTTTAAAACAAGACATAATTCATCTGCATGATCATCTTGCATATAAATAATATCATTTTTTTGATAGTGTTTAATGGTACCGGCTTGTTTAAAATAATCGAATAATTCGTCATTAATTTTCATTTTTTTCACCTTCTTATCTAAATTGTAACATATGTTACATTCTTAACAAAGAAAAATTGTTAGGATATATCCCGAGGTGAGAGATATGAAAAAAATTATTCAAATTATTATTGGTAACGTTTTAATGGCATTTGCTTTTAGTACTTTGATTTTAGATAATTCCATTGTAGCAGGAGGGGTTTCTGGTATTAGTACAGTTTTCCATTTTTATACTGGTATTTCTGTTTCTTTATGTGTAGGAATTATTAATATTGCTTTATTTATTATTGGATTTTGTTTTTTAGGAAAAGCTTTTGCGATGAAAACATTGATTTCAACATTTTTATTTCCTATTTTATTAGAATTCTTTAATCAACAACCATATTTACATGGTTTATTAAATGATCAATTATTAATTTGTATTTTAGGAGGATTTTTATTAGGGCTTGGAATTGGTCTTGTTTTAAAAGCTGGAGGTTCTACAGGAGGATTTGATATTTTAGCACTTGTTGTTGAAAAATATTTTAAAGTCCCTGTGACTTTGCTTGTTAATGGGATTGATGCAACAATCCTTGTTCTACAAATTTCTTTCCATAGTGTTCCTGAAATCGTTTATGGTATTATGACAATTTTAATTACAGCCTATATGATGAATTACTTATTATCATCAGGTAAAGGATGTGTTCAAGTTCTTGTAATGTCTAAAGAAATTGAACGTATGAAAACAATGATTTTAAATGATATGGATGCAGGAGTGACTTTGTTAGATGGTAAAAGTGGTTTTTATGGAAATGATACAGAAGTTGTTTTAACGATTTTACCTTATCGTAAACTTCCTGATTTAAAAGATAAAATTAAAGAAATTGATGAAAAAGCATTTATTATTGTATCTCATGTAGAAGAAGTCAGTGGAAATGGTTTTACTTATTCAAAAGAAATGCGAGAAGCTTTATCTTAGGTGTTCATTTTTATGGACATCTTTTTTAATTTGGTAGATAATAAGGCAAACGGGGGAATGAGTTATGAAAATAGAAATAACATATGCTAAATTAGAAGATGCTAAAAGATTAGTAGAAATCTATCGTTATTATGTTGAAAAAACAGCGATTACATTTGAATATGAAGTACCATCGGTTGAAGAATTTCAACAAAGAATGGTGCATGTCATGGAAAAATATCCTTATTTAGTAGCTAAGATAGATAATCAAATTATAGGTTATGCTTATGCTAGTAGTTTTAATGTAAGAGCAGCCTATGATTGGTGTGTAGAAACATCGATTTATGTAGATCATACTTTACGAAAATGTGGGGTAGGGAAACGACTTTATCAAGCATTAGAAAAAGTTTTAAAAGCACAAAATATTACGAATTTAAATGCTTGTATTTCTTCACCAATTAAAAATGATGAATATTTAGATACTAATAGTATTGATTATCATCATCATTTAGGTTATCAAATGGTTGGTGAATTTCATCAATGTGGTTATAAATTTAAACGCTGGTATAATATGGTATGGATGGAAAAATTTATAGGGGAACATCGTGAAAATCAATTACCAGTGATTAAATTTAATGAAATTAAAGATCAAGTGAATTTAAATGAGGTAGATTAAATGGAGTTAGTAACTGGAAGACCACAAGATAAAAGAATAGATAAAGAAGAAAGAGTCTATGATTTACTAGATCAATTAGATATTGAATATCAACGTATTGATCATCATGAAGCTAATACGATGGAAGTTTGTTTAGAAATAGAAAAGACATTAAAATCGACAATTTGTAAGAATTTATTTTTAGTTAATTCAAATAAAAGTCAATATTATTTATTAATGTTAAAAGGACATAAAAAATTCAAAACAAAAGTGATTTCAAAACAAATCAACAGTTCACGTCTATCCTTTGGAAGTGATGAAAAAATGCTAGAATATTTAGATATTACACCTGGTTCAGTGAGTGTTTTAGGTTTAATGAATGATCATGAACATCATGTTCAATTATTGATGGATAAAGATTTATTAGAAGATGATTATTTAGGATGCCATCCTTGTATTAATACAAGTAGTTTAAAAATTAAAATGAAAGATGTTTTTGAAAAAATTTTACCAGCTCTTCATCATGAACCTATCTTTGTAGAGGTTGATGATGAATAAAGAAGGAATCATCATTTATCTTGTGATGAAAGAACAAGATAAGTTTGTTGAAAAAGCAAAAACTTATTTTCAAAAGAGTTCGTATCTTTTAGAAGTTATTGAAATTAATGATTGGCAAGATGAACTTTCTTTTGAATCAAAAGCAGGAAAAGCTTTATTACATACAATTGAAACAATTAAACAAAAGAAGCTTTCTTTAAAATGTTATATGAGTGGTTATTCACTTGCAGGGCTTTTTAGTCTTTATGCGATGCACGAATTAGATCTAGATGGAGCAATTAGTGTGTCGGGTTCTTTATGGAAAGAAGAATGGTTGGATTATTTAAAAGAACATCCAATTTGTCATAAGAAAATATATTTGAGTTTAGGAAGTAAAGAACATAAAACAAGGAATGTTTTAATGAAAAATGTGTTAAAAAATACTTTAGAGACATATGAGATTTATCAAAAAGAGAATCAATGTATCTTTGAAAAGAATGTAGGTAATCATTTTTTTCAAAGTGAACAAAGGATGATGAAAGGATGGGATTATATTCTTTATGAAAAATAGGAAATTAACAGAGAAAAGGCTATTATTTATTAAAAAAATATTATTTGTTTTAACGATTTTATTATTGATTTATCATGTAGGCTGGACAATTTTTATTTTAGCTTATCGTCATCATATTGGTGATGCTTATATAAAATATGTCACAACTATGATTTTTCGTATTTTACAGTTTAGTGCGATGTTGCTTGTTTTATCAGCACCAAAGTTTTTAAAGAAATGGTTTAAGATCAATGTTCCGTTAACACTTCATATTGTGATTGCACTTTTTGCATTCAATGCTTTGGTTTTAGGAGATGGACTTGATTTTTATGGAAAATATCCATGGTGGGATTCTTTTTTGCACTTCCATTCAGGTATTATTTTATCTTTTGTAGCTTTATGGTTTATCCATATTATGATGGCAGAAAAAAGCAAGTTTATTTATATGAACAAATACTTTACATGTTTATTTTTAGTAGTTTTCTCTTTAGGAATTGGTGCTTTTTGGGAAATTCTAGAATATAGTTGTGATGGAATTTTTCATACAAATTCCCAACAATATATGGCTTCAACAAAGGGAACACTTGTTTCTAAAGATGATATTCCTTTGAAAGGACATGAAGCATTAAAAGATACAATGAAAGATTTAATGCTTGATTTAGGAGGGTCTTTGATTGTTGCTACTTATGGTTTTGTAAGACATGATGAAATTGTCAAAAAAATATCGAGAGATCATTTATCTCCCGATGATATTTTGAGCTAGAGATTCTAAATGATTTTTAGAATCTTTTATTTTTTGTATTTCTTCTGGTGAAGCTGTTTCATAATTGAACTTTCTTGTTATTTTCATTAAAGAAGAAAGTTCAGCTTTAATTTGTTTTCTTAAAGCTTTATCCATTTCTTTTTTATGTGAAGCTAGACCATTTTGAACATTAATAATCAGTGTATCAACTTCATTTTTTAAAAGCATATTTTCTTTTGTGACTTGATCTTGACTTTCATACATTTTAGCTTGTTTAATAGCTTCTTCGATATCACTATCTGACATTTTAGCAGAACCTTCAATCGTCATACTTTGACTGTTTCCTGAAGCAAGATCTTTAGCAGAAACATTAACAATACCATTACTATCGATATCAAAAGTGACTTCAATTTGTGGAACACCACGCATAGCACGTTTGATTTTTTTGAGTTTGAATTTTCCTAAAGATTGATTATCTTTCGCAAGTGGTCTTTCACCTTGTAAAACATTAATTTCTACTTGTGTTTGAAAGTTGGCAGATGTTGTAAAGACTTGACTGTGGCTTGTTGGAATAGTTGTGTTTCTTGGAATTAAAGGCGTTGCAACACCACCAACAGTTTCAATAGAAAGCGTTAAAGGTGTAACATCTAATAAAAGAACATCATTATCTTCACCATATAAAACCATTTCTCCACTTAATTTACCAGCTTGAATAGCAGCCCCTAAAGCAACACATTCATCAGGATTTAATGATTTACTTGATTCCATGTTCGTAATTTCTTTAACTTTTTCTTGAACTGCTAAAATACGAGATGATCCACCAACCAAGATGATTTTATTAAGATCCTGTGGTGTAAGTCTGGCATCATTTAATGCTGTTTGCATTGGTAATACAAGACGATCAATAAGATTTTTTGTAAGTTCATTGAATTTTTGTCTTGTAAGTGTCAGTTCTAAGTTTTTTGGACCATTTGCATCTTGATAAATAAAAGGTAAATGAATAGTGGTACTTGATTGACTTGAAAGTTCAATTTTAGCTTGTTCACTTGCTTCTAGAACACGACTATAAGCAACTGTATCTCTTTTTAAGTCAATGCCTTCTTGTTTTAAAAAGCTTTCTAAAACATAATCGCAAATAGCTTTATTAAAATCATCTCCACCTAAATGATTATCTCCAGCAGTTGATAAAACTTCAATAACACCACTACCAATTTCAATAATAGAAACATCAAAAGTTCCTCCACCTAAATCAAAAACCATGACTTTTTGACCATAGGCATTTTCAAGACCATATGCAAGTGCTGCAGCTGTTGGTTCATTAATAATTCTTAAAACTTCTAAACCAGCAATCTTTCCAGCATCTTTTGTTGCTTGTCTTTGAGCATCATTAAAATATGCTGGAACAGTAATAACCGCTTGATTGACTTCTTCTTGTAAATAAGCTTCAGCGTCTTTTTTTAATTTTTGTAAGATCATTGAAGAAATAAGTTGAGGAGAAAGTTGTTTTCCATCTATTTCTACATGATAATTTTGTCCCATTTCTCTTTTAATAGAAGAAATCGTACGTTTTGGATTCATAGATTTTTGACGCTTAGCGAGTTCTCCTACAAGTTTCTTTCCATCTTTATCAAAAGCAACAATACTTGGAGTTGTTTTTTGATTTTCTTTGTTTTCAATAATTTTAGCTTTTCCATTTTCATAAAAAGCCATACAACTATTTGTTGTACCTAAATCGATTCCAATAACCTTTGTCATAATTTTCTCCTTCTAACAACATAAAATAGGATAATGATATCCTCCACCACAACAACATGACATCATACAATTTAAAAGCAAAATTGAATAACAACAATTCATCATACTTGCAGGATTACCATATTGTTGACTCGTTTGACGATACTGGTTTGTATTTCCTTGAAGTTGATTTAATAATAAAATATATTGCATATTCATTGGTTCCATTTGAACAGCTGTTTGGGCATATTCTTGTGCACGAATATTATTTCCTAAACCATTTTCAGCTAAAGCTGCTAAATAAAACCACATACCTGTTTTACTTTGAATTTGATTTAAAACATTTAAAGCTTCTTGATAACGTCCACCTTGAATAAATCCACTGGCTTCTTGATAAGCTTCTTGATCATTTCCATGATATTGATAACCACCAGTTGTTTGATTGCCATAACTTTGTTGTCTAAAACCTTTTTTTCTTTCATCCATAATAGTTTTATAAGCATTTTGGACTTCTTTAAATTTTTCAGTATATTCTGCTTGATGTGGATTTCCAATATTAGCGTCTGGATGATATTTTTTAGAAAGCGTACGATAAGCTTTTTTCACTTCATCATCACTGGCGCTAGGGGATATTCCTAATATTTGATAAGGATTCATGATTATTTTTCCTCCATTCTTTTCTTTTTAATGAGTTCAAATTTTGTCCAAATACCACTATAGATAATATTTCTTAAAAGTTCAACATTTTCAATCAAAGGAAGTTTTTCAAAATAAAAACTACTTCTAGAAATCATCATTTCTAGTATATTGAAACAATATTCTTGAAAATGATCATCTTTAAATTTCTTTTTAAAAGGATTATAAGTTTCTTTTTTTATATCCTCTTCAACATCTTCAAAAGCATCTATTAAATAAATAAACTTACCTAAATAAAATCCCATTTGATAAAGATCATCTTTAAAAACATCTTCTTGATAAACACAAATATTTGCCATAATATGACCAAATTGACCTGCTATTTCATCTAAATCCAAACAATGAGATTTTTCAAGATAATGGATTTGATCTAGATATTCTTTTATTTTTTTAACTTTATCTGGATATTTAGTTTTAATTTTTTTAAATTCTTTTTTTAGTAACTGTTTATAAGCTTTACTTTTTAAAGAATTTTCATCTAAAACATCATCTTCCAATTTATAATATGTTAAAACAATATTCATATCACTTACATAATCCATATATTGATTTGTGCGAACACTTTTTTTATAAAAAGGATGTAATGGACAACGGATTAAATACTGTTTATCCGTTGGTTCATACAAGCTTGTAAGTAAAATACCTACAAAGTTTAAATCATAATTTAAAGTCAACTGACCTCTTCTACCATGATTTTGTTTTAATGACTGACATAAACCACAATAATATTCTTGATATTTATCATAATCTTTAATTTTTAATTCGGGTTTATTAATAACGACATAACCAAACATTTTTAAGTTCTCTTTTCAAATTTTTGATGACAGCTTGGACAAGTGACAATTATTTTGCCTTTACCTTTTGGAAGTCTGACCATTTGTTTACAAGATGGACAGCGATAATATTTATGACTGCGATCAGATAATCTTTTCTTTTGAAGATTAAACCATTGTTGAAGTGGTTTAATACTTTTTAAATATTTTTCATTTTCTTGATAGCGTTTATAAGTTTGTCTTGAAAACATACGATAAATGACTAATAACCAAATAAGATAACCAAGAGTCATTATAATTCTATTGTTAAAAAATATATTAAGGATAAATAAGGCAATAACTAAAAATAAAGCATGATTATTTAAAGTATCTATTCCATATCTTCCTTGCATAAATTGAATTAATTTTTCTTTCATAAACATCTCTCCTTAACTATGATGATGAGATTATATGCTTGAATTGTGTATTGAACATGAACTCTAAAAATGATGTTCCACAAGATGAGCTGTCGCGTTTTGTTTTTGTTTGTGGTATGATAGCGTGGGTGATGAAAATGTTAGTGTCAATAACAGATTTAACAAAATATAATGGAGAAAAGTGTATTTTAGATCATATAGAATTACATATAGAAGATAAAGATAAAGTAGGAATCTTAGGAGTTAATGGGACAGGGAAATCCACATTATTAAAAATAATTGCGGGAATAGAAGACTATCAAGGTAAAATAAGTTATCAAAAAGATATCCGTATTAATTATTTACCACAAACGCCACTTTATAATGAAGATGATAGCATTATGGAAACTGTTTATAAACAATTAGATTCTAAAGAAATTCATGATTATGAAATTAAAGCACAGTTAGGTAAGTTTGGTATTATAGATGAAACACAAAAGATTAAAGAACTTTCAGGAGGTCAACTTAAGAGAGTTGCTTTAGCAATTGCTTTAATTAAACCTTGTGATTTACTTATTTTAGATGAACCAACAAACCATTTAGATAATGGGATGATTGAATATTTAGAAAAATTCTTAATTAAATGGTCTAAAGGCTTATTAATGGTGACACATGATCGTTATTTTTTAGAAAGAGTTGTTAATCGTATTATTGAAATAGATCATGGTCAAATTTATAAATATGAAGCGAATTATTCAAAATATCTTGAGCTTAAACAAGTTCGTTTAGAAACACAACTTTCTAGTCAAAGAAAAAGAAAACTTTTTTTAAAAAAAGAATTAGAATGGGTACGTGCTGGTGTACAAGCACGTACAACTAAAAGTAAAGATCGTCTTCAAAGATTTGAAGAATTATCAAAAGTTAAAGATGTAGAAGTCAATGGAAAAGTAGAAATGATTCATACGTTCTCTCGTCTTGGTAAAAAGACAATCGAACTTCATGAAATTTCTAAAAGTTTTGAACAAAAGCAACTCTTTGATGAATTTTCATATATGTTTAAACAACATGATCGTATTGGGATATTAGGAGATAATGGAACAGGGAAATCAACTTTATTAAATATTATTACAGGAAATTTAAAGAGTGATACGGGTTATGTAGAAATTGGCGAGACTGTTCGTTTTGGTTATTTTAAACAAGGATATGATGATCTTCCAATGAATAAGAAGGTCATTGATTATATTCAAGAAATCTCCAATGACTTTAAAGTAGATGGTCAAGGATTATCTGCTAAAGATATGTTAGAAAGATTTTTATTTGATGCTAGGTTACAACATACACCAATTTCTCGACTTTCTGGTGGTGAAAGAAGAAGACTTTATTTGTTGCGTGTATTAATGATGATGCCTAATGTTCTTGTCTTAGATGAACCGACAAATGATTTAGATATTGATACTCTTAATATTTTAGAAGATTATTTAGATGATTTTGAAGGTATTATTATGACTGTTAGTCATGATCGATATTTCTTGGATCGTATTTGTGATGGTTTATTTATCTTACAAAATCAACATTTAAGATATGTTAATGGGGGTTATAGTCAAAATCTTGATACTACAACTAAAGAAGAAAAAGAAAAGAGTCAAGGGGCTTTAGCTTATAAACAAAGTAAACAAAAGAAAATCAAAATGACTTATATGGAAAAGAAAGAATTTGAAGAAATTGAAGATGTCATTATGGATTTAGAAACAAATTTAAGTCAAATTGAAGAAAAGATGAATGGTGTTACTAATTTTAAAGAAATTGATGAACTTTCAAAACAAAGAGATGACTTGCAAAAACAAATTGATGAGAAAAATGAAAGATATCTTTATTTATTAGAATTACAAGAACAAATAGATAATCAATAATTGACTCTTGTATATACATATAGGATAATAGAGACATGAAAAGGAAGGTTTTAAGAAATGAAAAGATTATTAAGTTGTACAAGTAGTGAAATGTTGAAAATGGATGGACAAGAATTAAAACAAGCTATTCTTGCTAGTGAAGGAAGAACTGTGATGACAGAAACAGTTGTTGCGATTGAACCTTTATTAGGAGATCTTACAAATGCTGAACTTGCTGTTTCATTTGGAAGTGACATGGTTTTATTAAATTGTTTTGATTGTAATAACCCAGAAATCAAAGGGTTACCAGAATGTGATAATCCTGTAGAAAAATTAAAAGAAATCGTTGGTCGTCCAATTGGATGTAATCTAGAACCAGTTGATTTAAAAGCTGAATTAATGGAAGAAAGACGTGTGATTTCTACAGGTAGACAAGCAAGAAAAGAAACTTATATTAAAGCTCAAAAATTAGGTTTCAACTTTATTTGTTTAACAGGAAATCCAGGAGTTGGAGTTTCAAATCATTCAATTTGCGAAGCAATTAAAGAAGCTAAAAAATATTTTAAAGGATTAATTATTGCAGGGAAAATGCATGCAGCTGGAATCGATGAACCAATCGTTGATATGAATAGTATCAAAGAGTTCATTGAAGCAGGGGCAGATGTTATTTTAATGCCAGCAGTTAATACAGTTCCAGGTTTATCTGAACAAGAAGTGACTGAAGCTTGTCGTTATATTAAAGCTCATGGGGCTTTATCATTAAGTGCGATTGGTACAAGCCAAGAAGGTGCAGATGAAGGAACAATTCGTGAAATTGCTTTATTAAATAAAAGATGTGGAATTGATATTCAACATATTGGAGATGCAGGATTCTGTGGTATTGCCTTACCTGAAAATATTATGGCATTATCAATTGCGATTCGTGGTAAAAGACATACTTATCATAAAATTGCTTCATCAATTAATAGATAGAATGTCATTTATGTTTGAAAGATGTCATTTAAGTTATAGATAATGAAAGAACGGTTGGTTTATGATACATTGATCATAGATCAATCGTTTTTATATGGAGGTTATTATGAAAAAAGGAATTATTATTGTTATTTTATGTTTATTAGCCATGATTTTTTTATCAGGAAGTATAGGTGTTTTTTATAAACCGATAGAAGTTTCTTTATCAGTTGTTGTAGCAATCATTTTAATTATTATAATTGTTCTCTGTTTAAAGTATAAAAAAGGAAAATAAAGATGAAAGTGTTATTTTGTGATGATGATTTAGAAATGTTAAAGCAATTGGAAAATGATTTTAAGGTTTATTTTAAAAATCAAATAATTGAATTAGAAACAAAGTGTTTGTATCAAAATTTTACAGATTTTCAAAAATATGATATTTGTTTTTTAGATATTGATTTAAAAAATGAAGATGGTATCACTTTAGCTAAAAAGCTAAAAACATATAATTCTCAACTTATTATCATTTTTATTTCTCAAAGAGAAGATCTTGTTTTTCAAACTTTTTCTGTACAACCTTTTCAGTTTATTCGAAAAAAACATTATCAAGAAGATATTAAAGAAGTATTTAATCAATTAAATTACTTTTTACAACAAACAACCATGTTTTTAAAAATCAATCATCAAAAAATATATCTTAATCCATTAGATATTATTTCAGTTATCATGATGTTATTGTTACGACTGAAAAAAGACATATACACTTAAAGATTCATTAAAAAATTTTTGCCATAATAATGAAAAATATTTTATTGTACAAATCAAAAAGAATCTTGCTATTTCGTTATATAAAGTAGAAAAAGTAAAAGGAAATAAAATAGTGTATGAAAATCAAGAATATGTAATTGGTAGAATTTATCAAAGGAACTTTAAAAATAATAGAGAATACAATGTTAGCGTATTTTATATCTCATTTTTAAAATTTAGAAAATCAAAAAGACTATATTTTAAAAACGGCTTTTTTAGGGTTCATCCTTTCATTATTTAGGAAGTTTATTTTTGATGCATGTTTTCTTTTTAGAGTTTCTTCAAAAAGAAAGACGACTAGAACAAATACTTTATCCCTTGTTACTTGTTTTGATTCTTTTTGTTTGTAATTGTTATAGTGAAAGTTTATATGGTTATATTGGCGTTCAAAATGTTTTAATTTTACAATTATTTTTATTTTTATCGAAGATATTATTTGATGGTATTTGTCTATTTATAAATGAAATGATCAATGGTAAAAAAGATGTATATCATATTTTTAAAGAAACAATTATTTTTTCTATTCTTGTATTATTTGTTTTTATCTTTTATATTTTTGCAAGACAAATAACAAAGCATCATTTAGATGCCTACACACTATTTATGATTACTTTCTTTATTTTGCTTATTTGTTTATTTATTTTTCTCTATTTTATTTTAATGAAAGAAAGTGAAAATAGAATAAAATTGGAACGTGTACAATTACAATATCAAAGCCAAAGAAAAAATATCTCTCATATTCAAAGATTACATCAAGAAATACTAACAAAAGAGCATCGAATGATTTATGTTTTTAAAGAAGATTGAAAGTATGAGCGAGGAAAATGATGTTAAGAAATTTTTGGAGCAAGAAATAGAAAATATTTTAAGTCTAGATTTTTATTAAATACAAGAAATGAAATATTTGATGATTTGTTGAGTGATTGTTTGAATGATTTTAGAAGACGAGGTTATGATTTTAAAGTTATATGTTCGATTGAAAAGATGATTCAGTTGGATCATCAAGAAAATATTCAAAAAATCATTCAATTTATAGAAGAGGTTTTTAGTTCAAATAAAAAATTAACAGTTTGAATTAAAGAAAAGAATGGTTGTTTTATTATTGAAGTAATTTCTAAATTTGATAAAAAATTGAATTATTTTTATCTTCAAGAAGATCAATATGAATCTTATAGTTTAATTATTAGAGAGTGTTAATTGCAAGCTTTTTTATGTTATAATGGATAAGGTGATGAACATGAAACATATCTTTATATTAAGACCAAATACGTCCAAAGAATTGGTTAATTGTATTGTTTCTTCAATGCAAGGAAAACGTTATGAATTACGCTATACCAAAGATTTAGATGATGCACGAAAAATAGCTTTGTCTTATCAAGAAGAAAAAGAGGTTTGTCGTTTGTATGCCATTGGTGGAGATGGCTTTGTTCATAAAGTAGTTAATGGTATGGTGGGAAGTCACCATCAACTAGTGGTGATACCTCAAGGAACAGGTAATGATTTTGCTAGAAGCATTTATAAAAATTTGGATGCTATCAAGATTTTTAAAAAATCTCTTAAAAAAGAAGCCAAACCTATTGATGTGATTCAATGTCGAGATGATCTTTATTGTGTGAATGTATTTTGTTGCGGTCTAGATGCAGATGTTGGTAATATTGTCAATACCAATCGAAAAACAACCATTGCGCCACGTATCTTACAATATAGTTTTACGATTTTAGATAAAATCTTTCATTTGAAGTTTTATCCAACAGAAATCTATACTTACAATAAAGATATCTATCAAGGAAATGTTCTTATATGTACATTTTGTAATGGGCATTATTTTGGTGGAGGCTATCAGGCAGGGTATTATTCATCTTTAGATGATGGGATGATTGATATGTCTGTAGTGGGTGAGATTTCTAAAAAAGAATTACCGTATTATTTAAAAGGACTCATTACCAATAAGTTACATAAAACAAAAAAATTTCAACATTTTAAAGAAGAAGATGTTTGGGTAAAAACAAGTCAATATGTTAATATTGATGGCGAAAAATATGAACCTGGAACTTATCATTTAAAATGTATACATAATGCAATTCAATTAGTTTATTAAGGAGATTATTATGGAAATAGATTTAAAAACAGATTCACGTAAAGTAAAACCAGGAGATACTTTTATTGCGATTAGAAATGTTAATCGAGATGGTCATGATTACATTCCTCAAGCAATCAAAAATGGAGCAACGAAAGTCATTGTAGAAGAAGGAAACTATGATGTTGAAACTGTTGTTGTTGAAGATACAAGAGCGTATTTAAAAGATTATTTGTACAAACATTATTATCCTTATTTCAAAGATATGAAATTAATAGGGGTTACAGGTACAAATGGGAAAACAACAATTGGTTATATGATGTATCAAATGATGACCATGCTTGATATTCCTTGTGCTTATATGGGAACAATTGGTTTTTATTATTGTGGAAACTTTATTAAGATGGTGAATACAACACCTGATGTAGATGTGCTTTATGATTATTTTATTAAAGCAAAAGATGCCGGGTGTAAAGTACTTGTGATGGAGGTTTCTTCACATGCGCTTGCGAAAGATCGTATTCATGGCTTAGAATTTGATGAAGTTGCTTTTACAAACTTAACACAAGATCATTTGGATTTTCATAAAACATTAGAAAATTATGCGAATGCCAAACAACTATTATTTAAAAAGACCAGAGGAAAGAAAATTGCTGTCATAAATGGTGATGATCCACATGCTTCACATTTTGAATTAGAAGGTAATCAAAATCTTTTGATTTCTGATCAAAAAGGTGATGTTCTTATTCAAAATATTGAATTTTCTCACTTAGGGACAACCTTTACCTTTAAATATCAAGAAAAAGAATATCAAACACATATTCAAATGGTAGGAAGATACAATGTTTATAACTATCTTACAGCGATGCTTTTAATTCATGAATTAGGATATGAAATTGATGCTATTTTAGCCTTAAATACAAAACTCAAAGCACCTAAAGGAAGAATGGAGTTAATCGTTTATGGTACAAATGGTATCTTTGTAGATTATGCCCATACCCCTGATGCCACTTTAAATGTTTTAGAAAGTGCTCAAGAATTTAAAAAAGGAAGAATTATTACGATTATTGGTTGTGGGGGAGATCGTGATACGACAAAACGACCAATCATGGGGGAAATTGCCTGTAAACATAGTGATCATGTCATTATTACAGATGATAATCCACGAACAGAAGACCCTCAAAAAATCATTAATGATATTTTAGTAGGTGTTAGTGGTGATTATGAAGTCATCAATGACCGTCATCTAGCGATTGCTAAAGGAATGAATTTATTAAAAGAAAACGATATCTTAATGATTTTAGGAAAAGGTCATGAAGATTATCAAATTATTGGAACAGAAAAGATTCATTTTTCTGATCAAGAAGAAGTAGAAAAATATATAAGGGAGCATATACATGACTAAAATTGCATTTTTTGATGTGGATGGAACGATGATCAATGTTCCTCATCAATTATTAAAACCAACAGATAAAACAATTCATGCTTTAAAAGAATTTCAAAAACAAGGAAACTATATTGTTGTAGCGAGTGCAAGAGGGGTTAAACCAGAATGTTTAGACGAAATTCCTTTTGATGGCTTTATTGGTTGTGATGGAGGCTATATTGAATTTCATCAAGAAGTTTTATTAAATAACGTTTTTAGTGTGAAAGATTTAAACTTACAAAATAGTGTTTATGAAGCAACCAATGGTCAATATATTATCAGTGAAAGAGCGACAAGTTATTTCAGTGATGTAGATGGAGAACTCATCAAAAAACATTTAAGGCTTTATAATGGGACAGATAAATTACCTGAAGAGTATAATGATGATTGGCGTTTTCAAGATATTAAAGCCAATACAGTAACAGCGCTTTTCTATAATGCAAAAGACTTACATGAAGCCTTAGATATGTTACCAAAAGAATGGTCCATCAATGCTTATGATACAGGACATATTCGTATGGATGTACATCCTCAAGGTTACACAAAAGGAACAGCGTGTGAGTATTTATATCAAAAATTAAATATTCCAAAAGAAAATACTTATGCTTTTGGTGATGGTGAAAATGATATTGAAATGTTTCATTTAGTAGGAACTTCTATAGCTATGGGAAATGCTGATGATGAAGTTAAAAAACATGCTTCTACAGTGACTTTAACAGTGGATGAAGATGGTATTGCTGATTTCTTTGAAAAGGAATTTAATATTAAATGAGAATTAGAAAAATAAATTTTCAAGAAATAAATTTTGAGTATTGTCCTTATCCTCAGTCAATGTATGATTCTATAAAGAGAATAGGTTTATCTTTTCCTATTAAAGTTAATATTATTGATGGTCAATATTATTGTAAAGACGGGAACAAACGTCTTTCAATTATTCAAGATTTATTAAAAAATGAAGAAGGCTATGAAAGAAGAAGGGCAGTTCCTTATATTATTTATAATGATGGAAGTTCTAGATCTAATGATTGTTGGCGAGATCGCAACATGCATTAGATTTTTTTCATTTTTTGAAAGCATAAAACGAGAATAAATAAGAGGTATATAATAGATGCGAGGAAGTGATTATTTTGTTATTTAGTAATAGAGATTTAAAAAAATTGATAATACCTTTAATTATTGAACAGGTATTAGCATTGACAATTGGGATTTTTGATACAATGATGGTTTCTCAATGTGGTCAAAGTGCAGTTTCGGGAGTTAGTATTGTCGATGGCTTGAATGTGTTGATTATCAATATCTTTTCAGCACTTGCGACAGGAGGAGCTGTTGTTTGTTCGCAATATATTGGTAAAAAAGATGAAAAGATGGCCTGTCATAGTGCCAAACAACTTTTATTTACCATTTTAGGGTTATCGCTTGTTATTATGATTTTATGTATGATTTTTAATGGTGCGTTATTGAATTTGATTTTTGGTCATATTGAAAGTGATGTGATGGCTTATGCAAGAACTTATTTTTTCTTTTCAGCCTTATCTTATCCTTTTATAGGACTATTTAATGGAGGTGCTGCTTTATTTAGATCTATGGGAAATAGTAAAGTGGCCATGACAAATTCATTTTATATGAATATTGGAAATATTGTTTTAAATTATTTATTTATTTTTATTTTAAATATGTCAGTCAAAGGAGCAGCAATTGCTACTTTACTTTCAAGAATGTTCTGTTCATTTATTATTTTATATATGTTATTAAATAAAGAACATATTGTACATATTGATACGTATTTAAAATATAAGTTTGATTTTTCAACTGTCAAAAGAATCTTAAAAATTGGTATTCCAAATGGTTTAGAAAATGGAATGTTTCAAATGGGGAAAATTCTTGTACAAAGACTTGCATCAACCTTTGGAACAGCAGCGATTGCAGCCCATGCTGTTGCCTTTAGTTTAACATCAATTGCGGTTGTTCCAGGAATGGCTTTAGGACTTGCTATTTTAACAGTTGTTGGTCAATGTATAGGAGCTAATGATTATCAACAAGCTAAATATTATACAAAGAAATTAATGATCATTGCTTATATTTCTACTATTGTTTCGGCAGGTATTTTACTTGTAGGCGTAAGATATATTTTAAGATTTTATGCTTTACCACAAGCAACAGCCAATTTAGCGGTATCAATGGTTTCACTTCACTGTGTCTTTGATTTCTTTGTTTGGCCAATGGCATTTTCTTTCCCAAATACTTTACGTGCTGCTAATGATGCAACTTTTACAATGGTTGTTTCGACATTTTCAATGTGGACTTTCCGTTTTGCGTTGAGCTATGTATTTGCCTTATATTTACATATGGGAGTCATCGGTGTATGGTGGGCCATGATTGTTGACTGGATTTTTAGATCGATTTGTTTTATGATTAGATATAAATCCAATAAGTGGATGAATAGAACATTAGTATAGGGGAAATTATATGGAAAAAGTAGAATATTATTTTAGAGAAATTTCAAAGATTCCAAGAGGATCTTATAATGAAAAAGCAATTTGTGATTATGTAGAAAACTTTGCAAGAGAAAGAAATATAAAATATGTAAGGGACAAAATGCATAATATCGTATTGTTTAAAGAAGCAACTAAAGGATATGAAGATCATGAAACTGTGATGTTAGAAGGACATATGGATATGGTTTGTGAAAAAAATAATGATAGTGATCATGATTTTTCAAAAGATCCAATTGAACTTATTGAAGAAGATGGATTTTTACATGCCAATAAAACAACACTAGGAGCTGATGATGGCGTAGGGGTATGTTATATGCTTGCTATTTTAGATGATGAAAGTTTAAAACATCCAGCATTAGAATGTGTTTTTACAGTACAAGAGGAAGTTGGACTTAATGGTGCTATGGGACTTGATAAAAGTACTTTAAAAGCTAAAAAAATGATTGGTTTAGATAGTGGAGAAGAAGATATTATTACTGTAAGCTGTTCTGGGGGAAGAAGAGCAGTTGTTGAAAAAGAACTTTCTTATCAAAAAAATACATTACCTTGTTATCAACTTTATGTAGGTGGTTTACAAGGTGGACATTCAGGTGGTGTTATTCATTTAGAAAGAGGAAATGCTAACAAAATGATGGCACGTGTTTATTATCATCTTTCTTTAAATGATATTGAATTTTCATTAGGAAGTTTTAAAGGTGGTTTAAAGGATAATGCTATTCCTCGTGAATGTGTCAGTGTTTTTGCTTCAAATGATGATTTTGAAAAAATTAAAGAAGTTGTTTTAAAAGTAGAAAATGATTTAAAAGAAGAGTTAAAAGAAAGTGATGATCACGTTTTTGTTCGTTTAGAAAAAACAGATTCTTTAAATGAAGTGATTTCAGTTAAAGAAAGCCAAGAAATAGTTTCAATGATGTATTTAATGCCTAATGGTTTTATGCATAAATCTTTAAAAATGGATCTTACAAATGTTTCATTAAATATGGGGGTTGTTGAAATGAATGAAAAATTTAATATTTATTTTTCAATTCGTTCACCAATGGAATCAGCTAAAGATGAACTCTCAAACCAATTAAGTTTACTAGCAACTATGTTTAATGCAAAATATATTTTAGATAATAATTATCCTGGATGGAATTATGATGAAGATTCTAAGCTTAGAAAAAAATATGTTGATTTTGTAAAGGAAACAGAAGGTATTACTTTAAAAGAAGAGGGAACACATGGTGGATTAGAAACAGGAATTTTTAAAGGTACGCTTCAAGATTTAGATATTATTACTTTAGGGCCAGATATGTTTGATATCCATACGCCTGATGAAAAATTAAATTTGGCTTCATTCCATAAATGTTATCAAAGACTTGCTCATTTTTTAGAGAGATTATAAAATGTTAGAACTTATTAAGGTAAAATATGATCAAGAAGTTAAAAAACAACTTGAAAAAAGATTTATCGCTTTTGATGTGGAAACAACAGGTCTAGATCCTCAAAAGGAAAAAATTATTGAATTAGGAGCTGTTTTTTTTGAAAATGGAAAAGCAATACAAAAGTTTAATACGCTTGTCAATGCGGAAGTTGAAATATCAGAATTTATTTCTAATCTTACACATATCACAAATGAAATGTTAGAAAATCAACCAAAGGAAATAGAAGCTTATGCCCTGTTTCAAGAATTTATGAAAGAAGCACTTGAAGGAAATATTATTGTTTGTGCTCATAATGCAAGATTTGATATGTCTTTTTTAAAGACAACTTTTGATCGATTAGAACTAGATGGAAAAATTTGTTATGTAGATACATTGCAATTATCAAGAAAATATATCCATGGACCTTATAATTATAAACAAGGGACAATTGCTCATTATTTACATATAAAAAACGAAAATGCCCATCGTGCATATGATGATGCTTATGTTTGTGGACAAATTTTAAATCATATAGTAAAAGGAAGTTTTTAAGACTTCCTTTTAATGTACAATTTCATTTAATAAATTTACAGCAGCCATGGCATCTTTTGTATAGTAATCAGCATGAATATCTTGGGCGATATCTTCGGTTAACACAGCACCACCAACAAAAATCGGACACATGTTTTCTTCTTGTTTGAGTAAAGTAATAGTTTCTTCCATTGAAACAACAGTTGTTGTCATTAATGCAGAAAGACCAATAGCTTTTGGATGATGTTTATGATAAGCTTCTAAAATAACTTCAGATGGAACATCTTTTCCTAAATCGATGACTTGATAACCATAACTTTCTAAAACAACTTTCACAATATTTTTACCAATGTCATGAATATCACCATGGACTGTCGCAATTAAAACAGGACCTTTAGAAGATTCAGTTGTCTTGAAAGTTTGTTTAATGACATCAAAAGCAATTTTACTTGCTTCAGCCGATTGAATTAATTGTGGTAAGAAGATTTTACCGGTTTCATAATCCTTACCAATTTGATCAAGAGCAGGTATTAATATTTCGTTGACAATGGTTAGACCATCTTGACTTTCTAAAGCTGTTTCTGTTGCTTTTTTAACTTCATCTTTTAAACCGTGTAAGACAACATCATTCAAAGAAAATGAAGTTGTTTGTTTAGGTAATACAACTTGACTTTGTGCTTGTTTTTGAATGTAATTTGTTGCATCTTGATCATAATTATAAAGAACATTGAAAGCATCGATTGTATTCATCAATTCTTGATCTAATGGATTGATAATTGGTAAATCAAGTCCTGCAGACATTGCCATCGCTAAAAAAGTTTTATTAAGTAATGGACGATTTGGTAAACCAAAGGAAACATTACTTACTCCTAAAACTGTATGAACACCGAGTTCTTTAACCATAGCAACAGCTTTGACTGTTTCCATAACTTCTTTTTGTTGAGCTGAAGCTGTTAAAACAAGACAATCAATAATGATATCTTTTTTATCAATTCCATATTCTTGAGCTTTTTTTATGATCTTTTTAGCAATTTCAAATCTTTGTTTTGCCTTTGGTGGAATTCCATTTTCATCTAAAGCCAAACCAATAACGACACCACCATATTTTTTAACAACAGGGAAGATAGCTTCCATGGTTTCATCTTTTCCATTAACAGAGTTAATAAGTGGTTTTCCATTATAATAACGACAAGCTTCTTCAATTGCTTGAAAATTAGAACTATCAATTTGTAAAGGAAGTTGAATAACTTCTTGAAGTAATTTAATAACATGTTTCATTACATTTGGTTCATCAATACCAGGTAAACCAACATTGACATCTAAAACATGAGCACCTGCTTGTTCTTGTTTGATAGCTTCTACAACAAGCTCATCATAACGTTCTTCTTTTAAAGCAGCTTTTAATTTTTTCTTTCCTGTTGGATTTAAACGTTCTCCACAAACAACAACGTGTTTTCCAAATTCAACAGTTGTTGTTCCTGATGAAACGCGAGTAGTAGATAAAATATGTCTTGGTGTTACCATTGTTGGACAATTTTCTTTCAATTTTTGAATAAATTCAGGTGTTGTTCCACAACATCCACCAACAATCGCAATTCCTTTCTTTACAAGAGGGACAATTGCTTCAATAAATTCATCTGCTTTCATTGGATAAGTTGTTTTACCATCAACGAGTAATGGTAAACCAGCATTAGGTTGAATCATCACAGGAAAAGAAGTACTTTCTAAAATGTTTTCAATAATAGGAGCCATTTCAGTAGGTCCTAATGAACAGTTAATACCTAAAGCATCCACTTTTAATCCTTCTAAGACATTCACCATTGTAAGTGGATCACATCCTGATAAACTACGTCCACTTGTTTCAAAAGTCATTGTCGCAAAAATAGGAAGATCACTACATTCTTTAACTGCTAAAATACTAGCTTTCAATTCATAAATATCTGTCATTGTTTCAAACAAGACAACATCAACTTCATCTTTTACAAGTTCAACCATTTGTTTGACACTTTGATAAACTTCATCAAAAGTTAAAGTTCCCATAGGTTCCATAAGTTTTCCAATTGGTCCAATATCTAAAGCAATATAAGCATCAGGTTTGATTTTTTTAGCTTCTTTTGCGTTTTTTACGGCTGCTAAAATCACTTCTTGATAATTATATTGGTGTTGTTCTAATTTTAAAGGATTCGCACCAAAAGTATTGGTTGTAATAAAATCAGCACCAGCTTTTAAATATCTTTGATGAATATCAATAATTATTTCAGGATGTTCAATATTATAGTATTCTGGAATTTCTCCAGCCTTCATTCCTAATTCTTGAAGTTGTGAACCAAATCCACCATCAAAAATGAGAAGTTCTTTATTTAATCTTTCGCGTAACATGTTTGTCCTCTCTTTCTAAAATTGCAATCTTTTATATGAAAACAATTCAAACAAGTTTTTTCTCTTCGATTATCTCCTAAACCAATGAGACCAATCATTGATTTTTGTGGCAAAAGAATATTGCTTTCTTGAACAGTCAAACCAATCTTCTTATAACATTCCATTACTCTAGCTAGTTCTTTATTGAGTTCAATAGGCACATTTCCATATCCTGGACAAAAACGAAAAGTTCTTTTACCAATAAACTGTTCATTTTCATATTCATCACATTTTGTTTCTAAATAACTACTTGCAACAGCATCCAAAACAGTTGCCTTTGTCATATCAATATGACTATAGTAATGTGCTTTTCGATCAATTTGAATACCTAAAGTACAACTGATTAAAATAATCTCATGACAGTTTTTAAATAATTGATTTAAATCTGGATAATCTAAGTTTAAATTTAATTCGTCAATTCTTAAAGGATGAAAAGAAAGAGGAAATTTGCGATAAGTTGCTTTAAAAGAACTCATTTGATTAATCTCCTCTATACATTCATCAATCAAGCAATCAAGTTTTTCATCTATTATTTGGTGATGATAACCTAAATATTTTAAAGCATTTTCTTTAATCTTTAAAAAATTCATCACGAATATATTCCGTTCTTTTTAAGATTTCTTTAGCAATTTCAGGTTTATTCATTGTATAAATATGAATACCATCAACCCCATGAGTCATTAAATCAATAATTTGATAAGTTGCATAATGTAGACCAACTTCTCTACCTGCTTGAGGATGGCTAGCAAAACGATCAATCATAGCAGCTAGATCAAATGGAACAGAACAATTAGACATTTTTGCAATATTTTTTAATTGTTTAGGATTATGTGCTGGCATGATTCCTGCAAGAATAGGAACAGTAATACCAATTTTTCTTGCTTCTCTTACAAGACGATAATAATATTGATTATCATAAAAAATTTGAGTGACAAGATATTTAGCTCCTGCATCTACTTTTTTCTTTAGATTTAAAAGGTCTTCTTCGAAATTTTTAGCTTCATAATGAGTTTCTGGATAACATCCTCCAGATAAACAAAAATCATTAGGAAAGTTTTCTTCAATAAATTCATTTAATTCACTGGCATATTTAAAATCTCCGTGATTGATACCATCACTATCTTTAGGATAGTCCCCACGTAAAGAAAGAACATTTTCAATTCCATTTTCTTTAAGTTCTTCTAAAATTTCTTTAATTTCTTCTTTTGTATTATTCATACATGTTAAATGAGCCACAGATTCAATGCCGTATTTATTTTTAATGGTTGAAGCAATTTTACAAGTATTTTTAGATGTAGAACCATTAGCCCCATAAGTGACAGAAATAAAATCAGGATTCATCTTAGCAAGTTCATCAATTGTTGCATAAATAGATGTAATATCATTTTCATTATTTTTTGGTGGAAATATTTCAAAAGACAATGTTGGTCTTTTCTTTAGTAATTCATTAATTTTCATATAGATACCTCACTTTTTGTATACATTATATAGAAAAATAAATAGATAGTAAACGAAGAAAAAATAAAAGTTGGCTATAGTTTTAAACTATAGCTCTTTGGTTTCAATAAGCATTTCTCCTATATTTGTAAGTGAATGACTTAACGAAGATAAAACTGATACTAATAAAAATAAATCTTGATAATTTTCAATTGTTAATTGATAGTCATCAATTATCTTTTGAATCATTTTTTGGAGTTGTTGATTTAAAGAATGCTTAATTTCTATAAAATGATCATAAAGCTTTGATAAATCATCATCACTTTCATAAATAGGTGTTAATAAGTCTTTAATTTCTTGGATGGAAAGATTATTTTTTAATTCATAAATGATCAACATTTGAATGATTTGTTCCTTGGTGTATTTTTTTCCTTTAACAGGTGTAATGACTTTCGCTTTGGAATAATTATTGATCATTGTTTTAGTTAATAATTTATCGTCTTCCTTTTTTTTATGATTGGCTAAATGATTATCAAATAAGGTCATGATTTGATCCATATATAAATCTAAATCAGGAATATCTTTAGATGTAATCGTACTTTTATGACTTTCTTTTTCTATAATATTTTCTAGTGTTTCTTTATTCATAATTTCACCTCATTATATATTTTATAGATTATCATTTTTTTTGCAATATAAACTATATAAAATAGTATTTAATACTATATATCTTATAAAAGTCATACTAGGATTTTAAAAAGCTTTATTGTATAATGTCCTTGGTGATAAAATGAAAAATGTAAGTAAGAAAAATTGGATATTATATATTGTTACTTTTTTAGTGATTGTTGTAGGAGATCAATTTACAAAAATATTAGTGTCTTCTTCAATGAAACTAGGACAATCACAAGCGATTATCGATAATTTCTTTTATTATACATATTCGCACAATCAAGGGGCAGCTTGGGGAATGTTATCAGGACATATAAGTTTATTTATTATTGTTTCATTGGCTGCGGCTATCTTTATGTTTTATTTTTTTAATAAGACAACTCAAGCACAAAGGTTAACACGTTATGGAATTGTTTTAACTTTTGCAGGGTTAGTTGGAAACTTAACAGATCGTTTATATTTTGGATATGTGAGAGATTTTATTGATTTTATTATTTTTGGTTATGATTTTCCTATTTTTAATATTGCTGATATGGCGGTAGTGATAGGAGTAGGATTGATTATTTTAGAGATTATATTTGAGGATTATATTAATGGAAAAAAGAAAATTAGAGATTAATGAAGAAAATGTACGTTTAGATAAGTTTATTATGAATTCAATTCCTGATTTATCAAGAACACTTATTCAAGAATATATTAAAGAAGGTCATGTTCTTGTAAATGGAAAAATTGAAAAAGCAAGTTATAAAATTAAAATGAATGATGATATTGAAATCACAATACCTGATAATAAGGATATGGATGTTTTACCAGAAGATATTCCTTTAGATATCGTTTATGAAGATCAAGATGTCATCGTTGTCAATAAACCTTCAGGGATGATTGTTCATCCAAGTGCAGGTATTTATAGTGGCACTTTAGTAAATGCTTTACTTTATCATTGTAAGGATTTATCAGGAATCAATGGTGTTAATCGTCCTGGTATTGTTCATCGTATAGATAAAGAAACAAGTGGTTTATTAATGGTAGCAAAAAATGATAAAGCTCATAAATCATTGAGTGAACAGTTAAAAGAACATAGTGTTACACGTCGTTATGTGGCTTTAGTTCATGGTGTTATTCCACATGTTCATGGTAAAGTCAATGCACCAATTGGTAGAGATGTCAATGATCGTCAAAAAATGGCTGTCACAAAAAATAACAGTAAAGAAGCAATTACTAATTTTACAGTATTAGAAAGATATGATGATATGTCTTTAATTGAATGTCGACTTGAAACAGGAAGAACGCATCAAATTAGGGTGCATATGTCTTATATTGGTTATCCAGTTTATGGAGATCCTAAGTATGGAAAGAAAAAAGATGATCAAAGTCATGGACAATTCTTACATGCTAAAAAATTAGGATTTATTCATCCTACAACAGGTGAATATTTAGAGTTTGAATGTCCTTTACCTGATTATTTTCAAGCAAAACTTGATGAATTGAAAGGAGAATAAAATGTCTAAAAAGATTATTAGTTGGCAACAATATTTTATGGGAGTTGCTAAGCTTTCAGCTTATCGTTCAAAAGATCCTAATACACAAGTAGGAGCGTGTATTGTTTCTCCAGAAAATAAGATCGTAGGAGTAGGATATAATGGACTTCCATGGGGATGCGAAGATGATCAGTTTCCATGGGCAGCAAGAGAAGGAGATTTGTATGATACAAAATATCCTTACGTTGTTCATGCAGAATTGAATGCCATCTTAAATAGTATTTCTCATTTACAAGGATGTACGATCTATGTTTCTTTATTCCCATGTCATGAATGTGTGAAAGCCATTATTCAAAGTGGTATTAAAGAAATTATTTATGAAGATGATAAATATAATGGAACAGACAGTGATCGTGCTGCAAAACGTATGTTAGATGCCGCGGGTGTCAAATACACAAAAATTCCAGCATTTGAATTAAATAGTTTATAAAATAAAAAGGTCTTCTTTGGAAGGCCTTAAATTACATCTTTAATACGCTTATAATTAGTCATATTAGTTTTTGTTACTTTAAGTAACATTTTTTTACCATACTTTTTAGCAATACTTACAGCAACATGATCGACAACTGAGCTTGTATTACCACGAGGCAATTTCACTTTCAAGCTTCTAGACATGTTATTAAAATATTGGTAAAAGGCATATTTTGAAAGAATAGACGAACACATAATTGCAAAGTATTGTTCTTCTCCTTTTTGTTCAAAAGATAAATCCTTAACAACGATTACTTCACTCTTTAAATAATTATAATATGTTTTAGGTGAAACAAATTGATTTACGACTTTTTTATCAACTTTCATTGCAACTTTTTGCATTACATTTGTAACGGCTTGATTATAAAGTTTTGCTTTAATGTTTGCTAGATTATTACCAGCAGCTGCCATTTGATTGTAGTGAGAATTATCAAGAATCAACAAACTATAAACAAGTCGATCTTTGATCTCTCTAGCAATTTCAATAACTTCTTGAGGTGTCATGAGTTTAGGATCACGAACATTTAAGCTCGCTAACCAATCATAATCACGTTCATCGATATAGCATGCAACAACACATAATGGTCCAAAAAAATCACCTGATCCTGTTTCATCACACCCGATATGAGAATAAGGGTAGTATTTTTTTTCTTGGTTTGATGGACCACCATCACTTAAAGGGGCATAGTTTTCAACATGCATATCCATAATATTCATTGGTTTGTTATTATTTGCTACATTCATGTCATTTCTTTCCTCCTACCATATATACTAATTATAGCATATTTTTCAAATTTTGACACTATATTTTTGTTTTGATACAATAATTGCAAGGAGGTATTTATGGCTTTATTAAATAATCCCTACATAATCGATATAATTATAGGTCTATTCCTTATTATATATACATTTATTGGTTATCTAAAAGGATTCATTATTCGACTTTATGACTTTTTTAGTCTTTTTATAGCTTATTTTCTAACAATTAATTTTTCTTTTCCTTTATCTAAATTGATTACACTTTATCAATTAGAAGGTTTATTAGAACCAATTGGTATAAAGGTCAATCAATTGTTAGTTGCTGTTATTTTATTTATTGTTGGTTATTTCATTTTAAAGGGAATTGGTGTTTTATTAAAACCATTTTTAAAGAAAATTATTTCTTTATTAAAAATGACAAAATTATTAGATCATTTATTAGGTTTGATTTTATCAATTATTGAAGGTATCATTATTGTATATTTTGTTCTTTCAATGATTTTTATTCCTTTTATCAATCAAGGAAAAGAAACAATTGAACAAACGTATATAGGCTCTTTTATAATTGATACCATGCCTCATTATTTTTCATCTATTGCTGATTTTAAAGATTTAAATCAATTAACACATCTAGATGTTTCTTTATCTGATGAAAAACAAGTATCTATGGTGACAAATTTTATAGAAGAAGCAAGTCAAAATAAATGGTTAGATGATGAAACAATAAAAGATTTTATTTATAACTATTATAGTGAAATAGATTTACAAACAGTAGATCAAGAAGATTATCAAAGAATATCTTCTTTATGTCAAAATTATGATATTGATATCAATCTTTTAACGAAAGGACATTAGAAATGAAAAAGAGTTATCGAACATTGGAGTTTTCATTTATTCAAGATTATATTAAAAACTATTGTTTTAGTGAAATGGCTAAAAAGCGAATTGATCAAATACAGCCTTTTCAAGATATAGATGATTTAAAACTCTATCAAGATGATATTTCAAGTGCTATGAAAATCATCTATGCTTATGGACGTATTCCTTTAGCCCCTTATGAAGATATTAAAGAAATACTACAAAAAGCAAAAAAAGGTGGTGTTTGTTATCCTCAAGACTTATTAAAAATCGTACAAATATTAAAAAATGTACAAGAGGTACAAGCTTATTTGGATCAAGAAATTGAACAAAGTCATTTACTTGAAATATTTTCATTACTTTATTTACCTAAAGATTTATATAATGAAATTTTAAAATGCGTCGATCCAAGTGGAAATATTTATGATCATGCCAGTCATGAGCTTTATCGTTTAAGAAGACAAATTTCAACGATTGAAGCCAATATGAGAAAGAAAATTGAAGCATTAAGAGCACAAAATAAAGATTATTTATCTCATGATGTTATTTCAACAAGAAATGATCATTTTGTTTTACCAGTCAATGTTTCTTATAAAAATCAAATCAAGGGAATTCATCATGGACATTCTTCTTCTGGAAGAACAACTTATGTAGAACCAGAAGAAATAGTTGCTTACAACAATCAACTTTCACAAATTAGACAGGATGAACAACTAGAAATTCATCGTATTTTATTAGAGCTTACAAAAAAGGTAAGAAGTTATGATCGTGTTTTAAATGAAGATTTAGAAATCATGATAGAAATGGATGCTGTTTTTGCTATTAGTGAATATGGCAAAAAGTTAGATATGGTGATGCCAGTCGTTGATGAAAATTGTCAGGAAATTGAGTTACTTAAAGCGAGACATCCTTTGATTGATCAAAAAGAAGTTGTTGCTAATGATATTGTTTTAAAGAAACCACAAGATATTTTACTCATTAGTGGAAGTAACACAGGAGGTAAAACAGTTGCTTTAAAAACAGCGGGTTTACTTTCTTTAATGGCTATTTGTGGACTTCCAATTCCTGTCATTCAAGCGAAACTTCCACTATTTGATGATGTTTTTGTAGATGTAGGAGATGAACAATCTATTGAACAATCGCTTTCTACTTTTTCATCACATATGAAAAGATTGGTTTTTATTACGCAACATGCGACAAAAAATAGTTTGGTTATAATTGATGAAATTTGTTCAGGAACTGATCCTAAAGAAGGTGAAAGTTTAGCAGAAGCTATTTTAACTTATTTACATAAAAAAGGTGCTTATATTTTAGCTTCTACTCACTATAGTGCATTAAAAGAATTTGCGAAAGAATCAGATTATATTAAGATTGCTTCGGTTGAATTTGATCAAGAAAAAATGCAACCTACTTATCGTTTATTGGATGGTAGCGTAGGAAATTCTTATGCTATTGAAATTTCAAAACATTTAGGTTTAAATCAAGACATTATTCAACATGCTTTCATCATCAAAGATGAAAGTATGACAACATCACAAAAGTTATTAGAAAAATTACAATCAGAATTATCAGCTGTTTTACAAGAAAAAGAAGCTCTTGAAAAATTACAAAAAGAAACAGCAGATAAAGAAAAGCATTATCAACAATTGATTGATAATTATCAATCTAAAAAAGAAAAAATGATTGAAGAGGCTCAAAGTGATGCGAATAAGATTCTTGAAGAAGCACAAAATAAAGCAGATGCAATTTTAAAAGAATTACAAGGACAAATTAAGCCGCATCAAGTTATTCAAGCTAAAAAACAATTAGGTGATTTAAAACATCAAAAGAAACAAGTTGAAAATCATGAAGATCATGATTATAAAATAGGTGATATTGTTAAAGTATTATCTGTCAATCGACAAGGAGAAGTTGTTGACATCAATAAAAAAGGAATGTTGACGATCTCAATGGGTGGTTTAAAATTGAATGCTAAAAAAACAGAAGTTCAATTTATGCATGAAAAAGTTCCAGAAAAGAAAGAAACATCTAATATCCGTTCATTACGAAGAGCTAATAAACAAAGTTATGAACTTAATATTATTGGTATGCGTTATGAAGAAGCAATGAATGCAGTAGATAAATTTATTGATGGAGCACTCGTATCAAATTATTCAACAGTACGAATTATCCATGGAATGGGAACAGGTGTTTTAAGAAAAGGTGTTCGGAAGTTATTGGATAAAAATAAATATGTAAAATCTTATCAAGATGGTGGACCAAATGAAGGTGGATTAGGTGCAACAGTGGTATATTTTGAATAATGGATCTTCAATATATTAAAGATAAGTTATCACTTTTACCAATGCAACCAGGCTGTTATTTAATGAAAGATAAAGATGGTACGGTGATTTATGTTGGAAAAGCAAAAAAATTAAAAAATAGGGTTTCTTCTTATTTTGCAGGAAGTCATAATTATAAAACAACAAAGCTTGTTCAAGAAATTGTTGATTTTGAATATATTGTGACAGATAGTGAAAAGGAAGCCCTTTTATTAGAAATCAATCTAATTAAAGATTATGCACCTAAATACAATATTAGTTTTATGGATAATAAATATTATCCATATATCCAATTAACAAAAGAAAGACACCCACGATTGAAAATCGTTCGAAACGCTAAGGATAAAAAACATAAACACTTTGGCCCTTTTCCAGATGGTACAGCAGCTAGAGAAACATTTAAATTATTAAATCGTCTGTATCCTCTAAGAAAATGTAATCATATTCCAAAAAAAACATGCCTTTACTATCAATTGAATCAATGTTTAGGGCCATGTGTCAATGAAGTAGATGAAGAAGAATATAAAAAAATAACCAAACAAATTACACAGTTTATTCAAGGAGATACCAAAGAAATCATCGATGATTTACAAAATAAAATGATGCAAGCTTCAGAAAGTTTAAATTTTGAACTTGCGAAAGAATACCGTGATTTGATTCAGCATATCAATCATGTTACAAGTAAACAACATGTTCAATTTGCAGATCAAATTGATCGAGATATTTTTGGCTATTATCAAGATAAAGGGTATCTTTCTTTACAACTTTTCTTTATGAGAAATGGAAAATTACTTGCAAGAGATTTAAATCTAGTACCTTTACAAGATGTCCATGAACAAATTACACAATTTATTGTTGGTTTTTATCAAGAAAATACATATCCTAAAGAGATTCTATTACCAGAGGATATTGATACAACTTTGTTAGAAGAAATAGTTGAATGCAAGATCATTAAACCTCAAAAAGGTCAAAAAGCAAAACTTGTAGAAATGGCAACAAATAATGCAAAAGAAGCTTTAGAAAAGAAATTTTTATTGATTGAAAAGAATCAAAAGGCAACGGTAGGTGCTATTAAACAATTGGGAGAAAAATTAAATATGATTACTCCTAGAAGAATTGAATTGTTTGATAACTCTAATATCCAAGGAGCTTATGCAGTTGCAGGAATGGTTTGCTTTGTTGATGGGGTACCTTCTAAAAAAGATTATCGTAAATTTAAAATCAAAACAGTTGAAGGACCAGATGATTACGGTAGTATGAAAGAAGTTATTTATCGTCGATATTATCGAGTACTTGTAGAAGGATTAAAAAAACCAGACTTGATTATTGTTGATGGTGGTAAAGGACAGATTAAAGTTGCAAAAGAAGTCATTGATAGCTTAAATATTGGTATTAAAGTATGTGGGCTAGCCAAAGATGATCATCATTCAACTGCTGTTTTAATTGATAGTGACTTTAATGAAATTAGTATTGATAAAAAAAGTGAACTCTTCTTTTTACTAACACGTATGCAAGATGAAGTCCATCGCTATGCGATTTCATTTCATAAAAATGTTCGTTCTAAATCTTTATTTCAGTCTATTTTAGATGATGTTGAAGGTATTGGACCAAAACGTAAAAAAGAATTATTAAAACATTTTGGTTCTGTTAAAAAATTAAAAGAAGCGACGCTTGAACAATTAGAAGAAGTCTTACCTAAAGAAGTGGCAAAAAATTTATTTACTGTTTTACAAAACACCAAATAATATAATTTTCATATACTACTATTAAGGAAGTGGACTATGAATATTATATTAACCCCAAGAGAAAAAGAAATATTTCATTTATTAGTCAAGAATTATTCTACAAAAGATATTGCTAGAAAGTTAAATATTAGTGAAAAAACGGTGAGAAATCATATATCAAATGTAATTCAAAAATTAGGTGTAAAATCGCGTATACAAGCAGTATTTGAATTGATTAGGTTAAAGGAATTACAGCTTTAGCTAATTCCTTTATTTTTTTTCTATAATTCTATATAATAGGGATGGTGATGAAGATGAAATTAAAAAGCTGGCATCTTTATGTTCTAGCAACCTTATGTTTTCTATTTGCTTTTACATCATTAAATATGAAATATGATCGTTTTTATCGAGTAAATGGTATAGATAATGATAATCGATCTTTAATAGAAAAGTATTTAGATAAAGAAGAACAGGATTATTTAATTGATCATGGAATATCAGTAGATGAGTTTATTGATTATATTACATATGATCAATTTCATTTACAATATTATCAATATTATAATGAGTTAAAAGAAGCTAAAAAATATGATTCATTAGAAAATTTAATTAATGATGTCAATAGTGTTGTTGATCGTCTTACAGTAGAATTTGGAACGCAAACAGATACATATTTTAAAACACTAATTAAAAATGATTTATTTTATGCTTATCAAAAAAGTACGTATTTTGATTTTGATAATGTACGTTATTATCAATTGTTAAGGACACTTTATAGTGATGATGATTATAGTTATATTATACTTACAAATAATTATGTAAATACTTTAGAAAATGAAAAAGATGATACATATAAGCTCTTTAAAGAAATGGTAAGTACGTATGATGCAGAAGGTCTTTATATTTTGATGAATACAGAATTAAAAGCGAATGCTTCTCGACTATATAAAATAGATACAATGTCTCAAGTAATTGATGATACAACTTTTATTGGTGGTTATGAATCTAAACATATGACAATGATTGAAAATATTTCAAGATTATCTTATTCCATGTATTTAAATGAAGAAGCTTATAATGCTTTAAAACAAATGTATGATGATTTATATAAAAATACTAAAAAAAGATTTTTAGTGACAAGTGCATATAAAAGCTATGATGTTTTAAATTTAGAAGAAAATACGTCACAAGCTGGATATAGTGAATTTCAATTAGGAACATCTGTTTCTTTAAAAGTAAATGGGATAAAAGATGTTGAATTTGTTTCAACAGATGTTTATCAATGGCTTTTAGAACATAGTTATGAATATGGATATGTTTTAAGGTATCCAAGTGATAAAGTAACAATTACACAAAAAGAAAGTTGTAATATTTTTAGATATGTTGGCAAAGAAAATGCGCAAAAGATGCATAATCAAAATTTATGCTTAGAAGAATTAAATAATCAATAATTATTAGATCGTTATTCTAATTTAAGGAGATACTTATGAATAAAAAGGGTTGGTATTTGGTACTAATATTAGGTTTTTTATTAGTAACAATATAGCTAGGTAAATGGATAGGTTTACAAAGGCAAATGGATTTTATTGATCTAGCATTAGGACTAATGACGGGAATAGGACTTATTGTTGCTGCAAGTATTAAAATCAAAAGAGAAAGATAAATTTTTATTGACAAGTGTATTTTAATAAATATAATGAACATGAATTGAATAAACAACGGTAGGTGAGGTTACCGCAGGGATTTGGATATCCTAAGATTACTGCCGCAAAATTGTGGAGACACAATGCGCTGGTTAGCAGATAAAGTCGCAAAGGCTTTGTTTAATGTAATTGATATGCCCTGTGATACTAAAGCTTGAACGGATGAAATGAAGAATAGAACATCGCTCAAGCAGCGATGTTTTTTTGTGAGGAGCTAACTATATAAAATTCAAGTGATTTTATGAAAAAGTTTGAAAATATTTA
>ERZ857785.944-NODE-944-length-35022-cov-7.633969_pt1 | contig 35022 bp, 30 predicted proteins | sample MGYA00519763_ERZ857785 | MGnify/ENA primary metagenome ERZ857785 (study PRJEB31778, sample SAMEA3449365) | human gut metagenome | biome: human gut; feature: human-associated habitat; material: faeces | place: United Kingdom | collected 2010/2012 ...
GAGCTCGGAGTTGAAATTGAGGTTGTTCCTTCGACACAGAAGCGTTTCTCTCTCATTGGCCGGAGATTCGATCTGCCGGAACTCAAAACCTTGATTGACGCTGTGGAGTCTGCCCGATTCATACCCAAGGAAAAGAGCGTAGCCCTGGTTGAGAAGCTTGGCTCTCTTACAAGCCAGCATAATACGGAAAAGCTCGTTCGCAATGTTGATGTGGAGAATCGCATCAAAGCCGACAACGAGAAGATCTACTACATCATGGAAGCGTTGAACGACGCAATCAATGCCAACAAGAAGGTGTCGTTCCAGTATTTCACCTACAATGTCCGGAAGGAACAGAAGCTGAAATACGATGGCTACACCTATGTGTTTAGCCCTTATAAGTTGATCTGGAATGGCGATTACTATTATGTGGTGGGCTACTCTGAAAAGCACAAAGGAATAGGTAGCTTTCGTGTAGATCGTATTGTCAGATGCCCTAAAATCCTTGATGATGACGCCGTGCAGCCACCAAAGGACTTTGATCTGAATGTCTACCTGAACTCAATGTTCCGGATGTACAACGGTCAGAGAAAGCAGATCGAGCTGGTATGCAGCAATGATGTCATGGATGCGATCATAGATAAGTTTGGCAAGGATGTTTCTGTGCTTGCCAACGACATGAAATCATTCCGCGTATTGGTGAACACCTCCATTGGCAGCGTCTTTTATAGCTGGGTATTTGGCTTCGGAGGTAAGGTGTCCATAAAAGCTCCAGAAGATGTTAAGACAGAGTATGCCAAGATGATTTTCGATGCGGCCAAGGCACTCGAAGAATAAAGTCTATCCAGATATTCAGCCATGGTGAGGTGTTTTTATGGCACATAGCTATACGCGAAGCGAGCTAACTGAATACTTCTTCGAGGCCCTTGACATGTTCAATGCTTGTCTGGACTCGGATATCTCAGAAAATAATATACTGCTGGAGTTCTTTACGCCTGCAAATGGAGTTGCGGTATACGAGGGCTTCTGCGGAGCACATTTTCCGAAAATGCTTGAGGAGTCTTATAAAGAAGAAGGGTATTTTGAGTCGTTTGGAGCGCAGGCATTTGTAAACGATACAGAATATGGAGTTTTAATCAGAGAGGATATTGACTTCACTCTGGGTGAAGTCCTCCAGATGTTTCTCCATGAGATTTCACACCTTTACTGCACAAAGAACGAGATTGATGGCGGCAACTTCTTCGATAAATACTGTATGGGCTCAGGACCGGAAGATGGTATGATGAATGCTGGTTATGCAATCTGGCGTGAAGCAGTAGCCGACATTATGGCAGACTCTATAATCAGTGAATATGCCACGATAACACTTTCTTCCGTAAAAGGAATCGTAAAAGAGTATTACGAAGAACTCTCTGCAACCAACCCGGACTCAAAGAAAGCAATGTCCTTGGTCATCGTATACATCATGATTTCAAGAGAGGTAGCTTCGACAAGGGATTGGAACGTGGCCAATAGAGCCATCAAAAGAAGTATCAGTATAGATGCACCGCTACTGGAAGCAATGCTGAAGCATGTCTTTGACCAACTTCACCGAAGTCCTTTTTGGGAAATCACTCCTGAGTTCATTATGACGCTCGGAGAAATATATGTAAGCTTGCTGTCGCACATCCTTTTGAAAGGCTTTTTGCAGAGCTGATTCTTTCGTTCATCCAAAGACATCACAACACCATAATAAGACACGCGAACTTCGAGGTGCAGCCAATTGGCCGCACCTCGTTTTCGATTTGTTGTTACCCTCTTGTAATTTTCTCCGAGATGAGTATAATAACGGTAGTGGGATTTGAAATCCCATATAGAAACAGAGGTGCTGGTATGAGGACAAAAGACCAAGGGACTCTCGACAAAATACTGAAGTTCGTAAACAAGTATTATCAAGAAAATCGTGTTGCTCCTACGATCAGCGAGGTTGCTGCTGGCGTCGGTGTGGCCAGATCGACAACTCATCGTTACATTCAGGAACTCAGCGATAGAGATTTGCTTAATTACGGCAGGGGTATTCTTTCCGCGCCTGAGAGCGCCAAAATGAAGACAGCCTACATTGCCGCCCCGTTAGTTGGCTCGATTTATTGCGGCTCTCCGGAAGAGGAAGAGGAAAATGTCGAGGAGTATGTCAGCCTTCCTGTTTCTTTGTTTGGCAAAGGAGACTTTTATATTCTCCGAGCCAAAGGCGATTCGATGGTCGATGCCGGTATCACCGAAGGCGATCTGCTGGTGATAGAGCGTAATTGCCCTGCTTCCGAAGGGGATATAGTCGTTGCGCTTGATCAGGAACAGCAGAACACGCTAAAAAGGTACGTTGGCTTCGACAACGACGAAAAGTGCTTTATCCTTGCTTACGAGAATGAAGCACGGTATCCTGGAGAGGTCATAAAACTGAAGAGCTTCGAGGTTCAAGGTGTAGCTCGTCACGTAATAAAGGCTCTCTAAAACAAATTTTCTTAATTGATGGGAGATGTTTTGGTTGAACTCTGTTGACGTGAAATGTCCGATTTGCGGGGCTATGAATGAGTCTCTTAATTTAGAAGAAACCGATGGGTGGATGGAATGCGAGAGCTGTGGAAATGCGGTCCAAATAATGAAATACGTTAAGACCAGGCGTGTACCGTGCTTCCAGATGCACGATTGTCAGGTGCTCGTACCGCTTTCGCAAAAGTAATGGCAAAGGAGTACGGCGATGCTGGAGGATTGGACGATTTACTCCTGGTATTGCCCGAACTGTAGGAATGAAGTTGCGGGGCTAAAGAACAGTAAAAACCAGATAAGAGTAAAATGCAAAACTTGCGGATCTGAAATGGTCCGTACAATAGTTGGACGGAGGCATGATGTAATTGACATCTACGCTCCGTCAGGGCAGGAACACAACGATTTAGAATTAAGGAGATACTGACATGACGATGATTGAGAGCTTCGTTAAAGAGCGCAATGAGGCGCTGTTCAGCTTGGATAGAAGGAAGATAGAAGCTTACCTCGTCAAGTATGGCGAGGATGAAACCGCAAAAGCCCCTGATATGCTCTTTTGGGCAAGCGTTTATAAGGCTATCTGCGGAATTAAGGGAGCACCGAGGGATGTATTGGAGAAAGCCCATACCTGGCTTTCTCGTAATGGGTTCTCTATTCCGTCCTAATAAGTAATCTGACAACTGAATCAACGGCATCACGACGGAGCGGTCGGGCTGAAACAGGGCCACACTAAATCCGATTCCAGGTCACTTGACCGTGTGGCAGAAATGCCCGAACCCAACCGGTAGTTATTCCAGACATAGGTGAGAGGCCACCGGCAAGGCAAGACACTATAGCTCTATCTATAGGTCTACCTTGTCGGTGGCCTTTTTCTTTTTCTCACCGACAAACAACAAATACATATTCGCAGCCTGAAGTACAAGGGCCAAGGATACAAATACGCTGATTTCAAACTCTTTTGAAAAAGCAGTATGGGTACCCTTAGATTTCTGCGCCCTTTTTCAGGCAGGCAGCATCGGGAGTCCTTTTCGCCAGCGTAGTTGTGTCCTTTGGACCGCAGCAGGCGGAAAGGACTTTTTATGTGCGACCAGTGGCTCTGCTATATCGCTGAATACCCGTGATCTCCGAATTTTTGACTTTCACCCAAATTCAAAAATTCAAAGGAGATCACAGTAATGAAAAGAACATTTTTGGTAAAGAAGGACCCCACGATTGAAGCACAGGACAATTGGCTGATCATGGATTATCGCCAGTATGCGGCATGGAGAGAAACGGATGAAGGCAAGAATCGGGAAATCGTCTTTGGAAAGTTTGAGGCTTGTAGTGAAGACGACTCTATCATTTTCATGGAGTGCAATGAAAAAGTCAGCAAAGAGTTGAAAAAGGATTGCCATCGCAAGCAGTACATCCGAAGCCGAGACGCCGAAACACCGTTCCAAGTCATGTCTTACAGCACCATGACCTTTCAAGAGTCTGAAATCTATGGAGAAGATGTTCTCGAAGATACAGAGTGCAATGTAGAGGAGTCGGTCATGCAGCGTATGGATATTGAGCGGGTCAGAACTGCACTGAAAATGTTGGCCCCGGAAGAGCGGGCCATCATTCAGGATTTTTTCTTCACAGAATCCCCAATACCGGTTAAGGAGCTTGTGGAAAAATACGCAATGCCCAAGACGAGCATCTATAGAAAAAGGGATGATGCACTGAAGAAGATGAAGAAAATTTTAGGAAATGCGTAGGTCAAATTGGGATGACACGAGTGGCTTGACATAGAAAATGCACCTGCCGAAGCAGGTGCGGAATGAAATTACATCATGGGATTTTCCAGCAGGTCTTCCACATTGCAGCCGAGAACACGGGACAACTTGTAGAGGATGTTTGCCTGCGCCTTGTCAATGCCATTGACCCGCTGTTCGTACATCTGAATGTTGCGCAGATTCACGCCGGACTGCTCTGCAAGCTCTGCCTGAGATAAGCCCCGGTTTTCACGGATGCGCTTCAGGTTGGAATCGCCTTCCGCTGCTTTATAGAGTTCCTCCATGGTATCGATGAAACTTGTAATGTCCATCTCGTGGTAAACGGAATACATCCCAATGATCTTGGAAAGTGGAATGCGCTCAAAGATATCCTTGAAACGACGGCCAGTAAACCATTGGTACTCTGCAACTGCCCAACCGGCCCAATATTCAGGGGAGCAGTCCTCTGCGTTGGTTGGTGCTGGCAGCTCCTTTGGACCGTATGCCTTTGTGATGACCGCACGGGCCAGCTCAACACCGGACATCCCTGCAACATAGGCGGGGTTGCCTCGTTCAAACTGTTCGGCGTAGCCGGTATTGATGAAGAGTGCTGTGATCCAATCCGGTTTTAGCTTGCAGTCGTTGATCGCATAGTCGAAGAAAGAGGAAAGACGATCCTTGGCATTATTCAAATAAGATTCGCTGTATGCGTGGGTCATCGTTGCTCATCTCCTCCCTCAAGATATCCAGCACGAAGATGTCGTCCCGGTAAGACTTGCTTTTCTTGATCTCTTTACGGTAAGTATCCCTCGCTTTGGTATCTCTATCCAAGAACTTGGGGTAATAGACGCTCTTGCTGACCGGATAAGCATTCACGAAGTGCAGCCGATCAAAGCCTTTTTGAGAAATGACAACCGTCTGCTCACCGAGCTTGCCCAGCTTTAGAGCCTTGTTCAGACTTCTGAGCGGTAAGGTGTTGGCCACAAAGGACTCTGCATACTGGAAATAAGAATCGTCTGCCCGATAGCCGATCACAACATCGTAGCCGGTTAAATCAATTGAATAGTGACCAATAAGATAGTCCCTTGCATCAACGGCAACTTCGGAGTCCAGCTTGAAGGTGCGGAACTGAAGCAGAAGAGCCATCCAGTTCAGGACCGTATGCGTTCCGTCCAACAGATTCAGCACCTTCAGCCCTTCCGTGTCAAAGTCGTAGCTGTTGACAAAACCGTCTGTGTTCTTTTTGCAGGCCCACTCACGAGCCATTTCATCGACGCGGGTACAGTAGAAGCCCATGCCATAGTCGTTGTGCGGATTACCGATATGAATATCCGGAACCTCGATGATGTGGTCGGTTCCATGAAGCAGTTGAATGACGCTCATAATATGAAGCCTCCATTATCATTGTAATGATACAACCACATTATATCATCCTGATGATAGTTTTGTCAATAGCGCATGAGAATTCATTCCCAAGAATATGACTCCTCCCTCCTAATTCTCCCTGTTCCGAAAAATAATTTGGAAACGAGCAAAAAACTGTGGGAATCTCGCAAAAAAATTCGGCAAAGAGAAAGTGAGAGGGCAATCTCATAAAACCCGGTAGGAGTGATTCACATGAATAACAAAATAAACATCAACCCCAGCTCGACAAAGTGGCTCGAAAAAGATGATCGGGTCGTCGCTGATTACTTTTGCGATTTGGGCTTCCGTTCCCTGAAGCAGATCCTTGATATGCGTGTTTTCGACCTGATGAATATGCAGGGTCTGAACGCTGTCCGAGTCGAGGAAGTGATCATCTGCTTATATAAGTGGCTGAATCCCAACACAGCTATCGATGAGGCTATCTATAACGGTATGATGTCACAGCCCTTCCTCTATACTCCGTGGAGAAAAGAGCACAAAGACCTTGCCGCAATCAAAGTCGGCGACTTGGTGCTGACCCCCGGTATCAACATGAAAGCTATCCAGCATTTCTATGATGCGATCCGTAAGGCGTTTTTCAAATCGGAGGAATACAACTGGAGATGGTACAAGTTCCGAAACAGAAGTGAATATGTGACCTATCTCCGGAAACACGAGGAGGCGGAATAAATGACGCGAACAGAAAAAGAAAATCTCGTTCCTGTTTGGGAGCGCATTACCATTAGTCTGGAAGAAGCTGCCGCATATAGCGGTATCGGCGTGAGGAAGCTGCGAGATATGACCGATAAGCCCGAATGCAACTATGTTATCTGGGTCGGAAACCGAAGAATGATCAAGCGGAAAAAGTTCGATGAATACCTTGAGTCGGCCTATTCTGTATGAGTCAAGTATGCGATTTGCTTGATATGGGCTGATTCGCAACATTGGAAAACGAGATGTCTCTATGTATCCTTAATGGTGCCAAGAGAAAAGCGAAAGCAAAGGAGTGAAGACTATGCAGTTTCAAAAGAAGGAAAAGCGGCAGACAACCGTTCGCTTTGATAGCCACCATGTCAGGCTACGCACCGGAGAGGTACAGAGAAAAACCGGCAGCTATATGTACCGCTGGACAGACAAGCTCGGAAAACGTAATACCATATACGCTGCAACATTGGAAGATCTCCGGGAGCAGGAGGAACAGATTCTTGTTGATCAGCATGACGGCATCAAAGCCAATATCAAAAATGTCACGGTGAATGATGTATATGAGCTTTGGTGCCAACTGAAAAGAGGCATCAAGGACAGCACCATGAAAAACTACATTTATATGTATGAGCTGTTTGTGAAGCCAACTTTCGGAAAGAAGAAGCTGGTACAGGTGAAAAAATCGGATGTGCGCCGATTCTATAACCAGCTCATCGACGATAAGGTTCTGAAGCCGTCTACGGTAGATGTCATCCATAATATTGTCCACCAAGTATTTCAGATAGCCGTCGATGACGATATGATTCGCAGCAACCCTGCGGCCAATATGCTTCGAGAAATCAAAATGGCGCACGGTTCGGAAATCGAGAAAAGGAAGGCTTTGACCCTTGAGCAGGAAGAATTGTTTCTTGGTTATCTGGCCAGAACTCCCAAATACCAGCACTGGTATCCTGTCTTTTATATTATGGCGAATACCGGAATGCGTGTGGGGGAAATCACTGGTCTGCGCTGGTGCGATGTGGATATGGAAAACGGCATCATCAGCGTGAACCATACGCTGGTGTACTACAACCACAGAGATGAGAAGGGCTGCTACTTCTCCATCAATACACCTAAGACAAAAGCCGGTATTCGGGAAATTCCCATGACCGAAGGTGTGAAGCAGGCATTCCTCATGGAAAAGGAGTTCCAAGAGGAGTGCGGAATGAAAAGTGTCAGCCACATTGAGGGGTATTCAGACTTCGTGTTTGTTAATCGGAACGGCGAGGTGCAGCATCAAGGCACATTGAATAAGGCTCTGCAACGGATCATGCGCGATTGTAACAGCGAAGTTCTTGAGAAAAAGGGCGTAGACTCCGATCCGGTTCTTCTGCCTAAGTTCTCGTGCCATGTGCTACGGCATACATTCGCTACAAGAATGTGCGAGAGCGGTCTGAATGTAAAGGTCGTGCAGTCTGTGCTTGGTCACGCCGATGTAACGACCACGCTCGATATTTATGTGACGGTCACGAACGACCTGAAGAAACGAGAAATCACAGCCTTTGAAACATATTTGAAAACCGGAGCCAAGCAAATGGCAAATGTATAATATGGTTCTCTCCCCCTTGCGGTCGCAAAATCTGCGATTGCAGGGGGATTTCTCTTTTTGCACATTTCTCTTATTTTGAGGTTTTTCTTATACTGTTAGCAGTACGCAGGAAGGGCGGCAACAGTATGGAAAACAGTTTGGCAAATAAGAAACCTTGGCTTGTAGCTGAATGGTCAGAAAGAAACGGCAGCATCTCACCGGATGATGTACCCTATGGTTCTAAAAAACTATATTGGTGGCATGGCAGTTGTGGCCATGAGTGGCAGGCCAGCGTAAAGGCAAGATCAAGCGGCGAGAATTGCCCGATTTGCAGTAACGCCAGAATCGTTGCGGGTATCAATGACCTTGCGAGTTTGAAACCGGAACTACTGAAAGAATGGTCGCCGAATAATACCATCCAACCAACAGAGATCGGTGTTGGCTCTCATAAGAAAGTGCTTTGGATAGGAGCTTGCGGACATGAGTGGAGCGCAGAAATCCGAAATCGCGTCAGGGGAGCTGGTTGCCCCTACTGTTCGCACAATGCAGTCCCTCAAGGATTTAACGACCTTGCAACTGTACTGCCGCAGGTTGCAAAGGAATGGTCGCCTCGAAACGCATCACTCAAGCCAACGCAGGTAACACCTTATGCCAATCGGAAAGTTTGGTGGAAATGCGAACAGGGCCATGAGTGGTTTACGCTCATATCTACACGGGCTTATGGAAGCAAATGCCCTTATTGCAGCGGAATAAAATTGCTGAAGGGATTCAATGATTTAGCTTCGCTCCATCCGCAGCTCGCATTGGAATGGTCACAAAACAACGGCACATTATTGCCGGAAGATTTCAACGAGCGCTCCACCAAAAATGTCTGGTGGAAGTGCAGTACCTGCGGACATGAGTATAGGGCGGTAATCAAATCCAAAGTTCATGGGTTAAAATGCCCAGTATGCACGAGGAACGCTGTGTTGCCTGGTTATAGCGATTTAGCAACTACAGACCCGGAGCTGGCACAGGAATGGAATGCGGCAAGAAACACAAGAAAGCCCACAGAGATATCAAGACTGTCACAGTACCCGGTTTGGTGGAAAGGCATTTGCGGGCATGAATGGAAGGATAAAGTGTTTCACCGTGCAGTTGAAGGAGCCGGCTGCATCTACTGTGAGAAAGCATTTCTTAAGGAGCTGCCATATCTGCTTGTAACGATGTATGCAAAGCAATATGGGCTTGCGACACGCACAGACGACGAAATACTGATTGGAGCACGGATCGATGCGGTTATCCCGGAACTGCGGCTTGCGTTTGTCTTTTCTCAAAAAGGCACTGATAGAGAAGCCAAAGTTGAGGAGGTTCTTCGCTTCCTGTGCAAAGCGAAAAGGATACAGTTATTTGTGATACGGCAGAAAGACCCGATTGCGCTTGCCACAGAAATCAAGCAAGCCTTCACTAAGGCAAACCTATTTATAAATTCGGATAGTCAAAGGGATGTTGCCCATCTTCGGAAGCGATACTTTGCTCAAAAGAACAATGGAAACTAAAAAGAGGAACTGCGACTTGCAGTTCCTCTTAGTTCTTTTGATTCGTTATTGGAAATGGAGGTGACGATGATGTCCGAAACAACGAATGAGGATAGAATGTACCCAATCGAAATGACGCTGCAAGGCGCTCGCTGCTGTATCAGTATCGGCAAGGGCGTTATAAAAGCCTTGGGAAAGCCGAGCCATGTCTCAATTAAAATTTCAGACAGCCATGATTCTTTGAGCGTTTTCCCCTGTGATGAGGATGATGTGATGGCTTTCCGAGTTCCGCTGAAACTGTTTACCGATCACAGATGCGTCATGAGGATCAACAGCAAGCAATTCGTTCATGGAATCATGCGGACAAACCAGATGGACACTTCAAAGACATATGTTTTATCCGGCGAGTTTCTGGAAGAGAAGAATACAGCAGTATTCTCGTTAGTTGATGGCGTCAGTCTTCGTACACAAAAAGGGGTGGCGCAGTCATGAACGATTTCGTCAGAGAGTTTTTTGAGGATCAGCCTGAATTACTCAGGCGATATGAACGCAACGAGGCACGATATATCTTGCAGCTTCCGAAGAACTACGATACAATTAGCATTGACTTTGGAATTGATAAGAATGAGATGAAGCGGCTGGTGATTGCCCTTGCCGAGCTTGATCTGACCATTGATGAATGGCTCTGCTTTAAGATGAAAGAGCTGATTCTGGCCAACAGGCTATCCAAGGAAAACAGAGGCGAAGAATAAGGGATTATGCGCTACTATGTTATCTCCGATGTTCACGGATACTATACGCAGATGAAGTCTGCTTTGGAAAAGGCAGGCTTCTTTTCCGATACAACTCCTCATAAGTTAATCATGCTCGGAGATTTATTTGATCGAGGGCATGAGGCGAAACAGCTTCAGCAGTTCATATTGGAGCAGATGGAGCAAGACAAGATAATTCTCATTCGTGGAAACCATGAGGACCTATTTGTGGAGCTTGTGACCACGGATGCTGGGATGCCATATAGCTATCACAAATCAAACGGAACTTATGATACTGCACTCCAGTTAACGGGCTTTGATCCAGTGATGGCATCTATACGCCATTATGATTTTGCCGATGCAGCGAAAGACACACCGTTTTACAAAGAGATTATCCAAGCGATGCTTGATTACTTTGAGACGGAACACTATGTTTTCACGCATGGCTGGATACCAAGCATTCCGAACAGGGATAAAAGCTACAGCTATATTTCTTCTTGGAGAGAAGCAGACCGTGAGCAATGGAATCAAGCAAGATGGTTCAATGGCATGGATGCAGCACAGACCGCAGATGAGAATAAGACCATTGTTTGCGGACACTGGCATACTTCGTATGGCCATAGCAAATACGAACACAAGGGGACCGAGTTTGGAGAAGATGCGGACTTCTCTCCCTATTATGGTCCCGGAATTATTGCCATAGATGCCTGTACAGCGTTCAGTGGAAAGGTAAATTGTCTTGTGATGGAGGATTAACGGCGTGGCGTAGTACGGGATTGAACTTTGCATATCCGTTTATAACCACGCTTTAGACAGGCACAATATAAAGAGTGATTGTAAGCAGAGTATTGAAGTTTTTTCTGGATTCCTTACGGGACGACCAGAAACCCATTGAAATTCTGAGATTCTACTGTTATAATATTAACTACAATCTTTCGGAGGTGCGAAAGGTTGGAGTTGCACCACATACACCACTTGGAGCACCACTATGGTCCCTGCTTTCAGCAGGGAAATGTACAGAGTTATCACACACGGGAAAATGTGACCTGTAAGCAAAGCACAGTATTAACAGGGCTTCTACACAGCTATTCCATGTGAGGAATCTTATCCCGACCATGAAGCCGCTGGATTCCGACAAGAAGCCCGAAACGGCCGAGGACAAGCCGGCCGAGGCCGCGCCCGCAGCGCCCGCAGTGGAGGAGAAGATCGATTTTTCCAATGTGGAGATCGAGCCGCTGTTTGCTGATTTTGTGGACTTTGACACCTTCTCCAAGAGCGATTTCCGCGCTGTGAAGGTCAAGGCCTGCGAGGCCGTGAAGAAGTCGAAGAAGCTCCTGAAGTTCACGCTCGACGACGGTACCGGCGAGGATCGCGTCATCCTGAGCGGCATTCATCAGTATTATGAGCCGGAGGAACTGGTGGGCAAGACCTGCATCGCCATCACGAATCTCCCACCGCGCCCGATGATGGGTATCGACTCCTGCGGTATGCTGATCTCCGCCGTCCATCACGAAAACGGCGAGGAAAAGCTCCATTTGCTGATGGTCGATCCGCACATCCCGGCAGGCGCAAAGCTCTATTGAGTATTGGCGGCGGGAAACCGAGTGCGATACATTCGTTCGTGAAACGCTGTCCATCAGGTGCAAGGATTTTGCGCGTCTGCGTGCAAGATCCTTGCACTTTTTCGGGTGTGCTGTGGCTGCGCCTGTGGTCCGCAGCGTTTGAGCGGATCTATGAGAGGAGTTAGGACCAATGAAGTATCCTATACTGGGCAGAGAACGGTGGCGTCCGATCGCGCTGTCAGCCGTTGGAACAGTTCTGGTGCTCGCGTTTGCCTGTGTGCTGTTTACTCTGACGGTGCTGGCGATCCAGCCGGGACTGCTGCCGGATACGCTCGCGGCGTTTTGGGAGGATAAGCTGCTGATTCCGCTGAACATTTTTCCGGTATGTGTTGTCCTCATTGTGTGCTATTGCCTGACCGGAAATGCATTTTCGGCGGCCGGGATCGGCGGCCTGATCGTAAATCTGCTGTCCTATATCAATCTGATCAAGACAGATTGCCGCAACGACCCCTTCGTCCCGGCGGACTGTGCACTGCTCCGGGAGGCTGCGAATGCGGTGGGGGATTATCAGCTGAATCTCCACTGGGGCACTCTGGCTGCAATCCTGCTGCTGAGCGCAGTATGTTTTGCGTTGGCCTACTGGTCACGGGCGCGCAGGCCGAGATGGTATGTGCGCGGCATCATGGCGCTGGTGGTGCTGGCGGTATTCGGCGCGAGCATGGTCAAGGTGTATCCGAGCGAGGATATTTACGACCGGCGCGGCGTGGGTACCGTGAAAGTCTCAAAGAGCAATGTGCCGGAGGTGTTCCGTCTGTGCGGCTTCCCATACTGCTTTTTGCACAATTACAACCTGTATCCGGTCGAAAAACCGGACGGATATCAAAAAACGCAGGTCGAGACGCTGATCGATCAGGACGCGCAGCATTATGTGCAGCCGAAGGTACAGCCAAACATCCTCTTCCTGATGTGCGAGTCCTACAGTGACCTGTCTGATGCGGATGTATTTGCCTACACCGAGGAGGACGATCCGATGCACGGTTTCCACGTGCTGGCGGATTCATCGCGTGCCAGGAGCGGTCATATTGCCGTAAGCAATTTCGGCGCTGGAACGGCAAATACGGAGTTTGATGTTTTGACCGGTATTCAGACGAACATGATCTCTCCGACGAATGCTTCCGCCTTTCGCGTGGTGCATAAGGCGGTCAACGCACTGCCGTGGGACTATCAGCAGGCGGGCTATTCGACCCTGTTCACGCATCCCGGCTACAGCTGGTTCTATAACCGGGACAGTGCTTATCAGTTCCTCGGCATGGAGGAGCGTATCTTTAACGAGAACTACACGCAAGCGGATCAGAAGGGGACGATGATCTCTGACGACGCCTTCGCCGACCATCTGATCTCCGAGCTGGATGCGCGCTTGGGCGGGGATGCGCCCCTGTTTGCCTACGGCGTGAGCATCCAGAACCATCAGGCTTACACCTATGGGAAATATGGCTTTGTGCCGGAGCAGCCGCCGCTGAACACGACGATCTCGGACGAGGCCATGGAGCCCCTCTCGGTATATATGGAGGGCGTTCGCGACTCTACGGCGATGCTGACCAAGCTGTGCAATTATCTGGACACACGCCCGGAGCCCGTGCTGCTCGTGTTTTATGGCGACCATCTGCCGGCCCTGGGGCAGGATTACGGTGTGTATCAAGAGCTGGGACTCCCGATCGGTATGACCGATACCTCTGCGCACGTACTGGAAACCTATGAGACGCCTTATCTCATTTGGGCGAACGAGGCTTATGCACCGGACTGCGATTTTGACGCGCTCGAGCTTCCGGAGACCATCAGCTCAAGCTATTTGGGCGCGGCAGTGTACGAGCTGACCGGAATGTGTGGGATGGACCCCTATTTCGATATGCTCAACGCAGTGCGCCGGAGTCTGCCGGTCATCAACCACGACGTATATCTGGATGCTTCCGGGCAAGCGATTACCCGGCTTACCTCGGAGCAGGAGGCACAGATTAAGTGCCTGCAGTGGTGGAAATATTACCGCCTCAAGGATGAGGCGCTGCTGGAGCATTGTGCCGGCTGAAACAAAACCCCCTTTGAGAACGCAGTTCTCAAAGGGGGTTTTGTTTTGGGTTCGCTCCGTGCGCTGCGCCGGAGACTCGCTGATGATCAAAGAGGATGAACAGCAGGCTCGACAGGCACAGCAGGAAAGGGTAGAACAGCAGCGGGATGATATCAAAGGCGCTGACGGCATAGCCCAGCGTGGCGCAGGTGGACAGCGCCACCAGCATTTGCGCACCATAGGGGAGGATGCCCTGGAAGATGCACGAGAACGTATCCAGCAGGGAAGCGGAACGCTTGGAGCTGATGCCATACTCCTCGGCGACCTCCTTGGCGATCGGCCCCGCCATGACGATGGCAACGGTGTTGTTGGCGGTGGCAATGTCCATGAGGCCCACCAGCAGACCGATGCCAAGCTGACCGCCGCGCTTTCCGCGAAACACCCGGCGGATGAAGGCGAGGATGCTCTCGAAGCCGCCGTAGGCGCGGATCAGGCCGCACAGAGAGGCGACCAGCAGCGTCACCAGAATGGTCTCGAACATGCCCGACACGCCGCTGCCCATGTTGCCCATGAGCTCCAGCGCCGTGACCTGCCCGGTGATGAGCGTGATGGCAGCGCCGGCAGCGATGCCGATGAGCAGCACCACAAACACATTCAGTCCGAGAATGCCGCCGATGAGCACCAGCAGATAGGGGATGATGAGCACCAGATCATGATCACCGGAGACGGCGCTCTGCACATCCGTGCCCAAGGATATGACGATGATCAGCACCAGCGCCGCCAGTGCGGCGGGCAGGGCGATCTTGAAGTTCGCGCGGAACTTATCCTTCATTTCCGTGCCCTGCGTGGAGCAGGCGGCGATCGTGGTGTCGGAGATGAAGCTGAGGTTGTCGCCGAACATTGCACCGCCCATGACGGAGGCGATGCACAACGGCAGATCAAAGCCGGAGCTGGCGGACACGGCCACGGCGATGGGGGCGAGGAGCGTGATCGTGCCCACGGAGGTACCCATGGCCATGGATACGAAGCACGCTACTACGAACAGCACCGCGACCGCCAGCTTTACCGGAGCGATGGACAGCAGGAAGTAGGCCACGGCCTCGGCGCTCGTGCGCCCGGTGACGCCCACAAAGATACCGGCGACCAGAAAGATCAGGATCATGGTGACAATGTTCTTGTCGCCGATGCCCTGTCCCATCAGCACCAGCTTTTCATCAAAGCTCACACTGCGATTTTGCAGGCAGGCCACCAGCAGAGCCACCAAAAAAGCAACGACGATGGGGATCTGATAGAAGCCCATCTCGATTTTCAGCACATATTCCAAAACGATGCCCAGCACCAGGTACAGCACCAAAAAGACGGCGACAGGCAGCAAAGCGACGGCCTTCGGGGCCGGTTTCTCATTCATGACGATCATACTCCTTTGTTTTTTTGGCAATCCATGCACAAACATCCGCGGAAAATGGTAACATATAGTGTGAAGAATGTCAACGAAGAAACAAACAGCCCATCGGATGAAGACTTTTCCGCGCCCGCCGGACGGCCTGCTGCAGGCGGTGGGGCTGCCAAACGCCTGCCGATGCAAAAGCCTTTGAGAACGTTCCGCTCTCAAAGGCTTTTGTGTTTTTGCTATGCTCCGGCGTGCAGCCGGTCACTGAAAATTCGTTCCGTAGATCTTCTCGGCGATCTTCTTCGGACCGAAATCGACGATGACAATGCCGTAGGCTTTCCCGGCCTCCCATTCATAGGCGTAGAGATCAAGATTGATGTCCTTGGCGTATTCCTTCGGGTGCCCCACCGCGCCGCTGCCGCTCGTGGAGGTGAAGTTCAGGAAAAAGGTGTCATCCGCTGCACGGCTGCTGTCGAGGCAGGTGTGGATGGCGGTGATCTTGTCGCCGACGTCGTAGTTGTAGCGATCCTGCACGCACAGCGTCTCGCGGTCGTTGATCACGGAGTCCGCAGTGGGGTCGGTGAGAACGGTGCGGTCGCCCTGATCTGCCCAGCCGAAGTACAGCCCGCAGCGCTCGAAGCCGACCGGCAGCTTGTCGTCAAAGCGGGTGGCGAGCACGATCCTGCCGCGCACCGCGCCCAAGGTCGGGATTTCGTTTTTCAGGTACCAGTGCTCGGACGCCTGATCGATCATCTCGTAGAGTGCTTTCTGCACGGCGGCAACGTCGTCCTTGCTGTTTTCGGCCTTCATGCACATGATGACCGTTTCGCTCGGATGCTCGTCGAGGAAGGTGTAGACGTCTTTGAGTACGTCCGCCAGCGTGAGCGTTCTGGAAAACGGCGAGTTGGAGACCTTGCATCTGGCGATGTTGTGCTTGAGCACGAGCGTCTCCTGACCGGAGCGCTTTTCGAGCACCAGGCGCATATCCAGATAGCGGTAGCCGTATTTGAGCTGCGTGGCGATGCTCGCATCCTGACACTGGAAGATGTAGCGCATGTCGACGTTCTGCGTGCAGCTGTCGTGCGTGCCGGGGATGGACATATTGCTCAGTTTGGTGCTGTCCGGCACGGCCGACATCCAGTTGACCGCGCGCACGTCGGCAGCCTCGGCCGGCGTCGCGGCAAGGCCCGCAAAGACGCAGACCATCATGCACATAAGCAGCGCACAGGCCAGAAGGCGGCGTTTGATGTCTGTCATGATTTTCTCTCCTCATCTATTTTCGCGCTCGGGCTGCACTGCCTGTGCAGCGCAGCACCGGCGCGGCGATATGGTAAGAGCAGTATATCATAACAACACGGTCTTGGGAACAGAAATCTTGTTCGTCCCGTTTTCCGGGGTGCCTGACGGGAAATTAACATGGTAGAAAAAGCCGATGATCTGTGGTAGACTATTTTATACCACCAATTCCTGCGCACCGCAGCGTAGCGGGGGATGCCCTTATAAAATATCGTGAAAGCGAGGAGAAGACTATGGAGACTGAGCGCCGCATTTCCACCGGTATCGACGGCCTCGATGAGGCGATCGATTACCTTCGTCCGGGCGACACGGTCGTCTGGCAGTGTGAACACATCAGCGACTATATGTACGTCGCAACGAGATTCGTGACCAATGTTGCCCGTAAGGGCGACCGCATCGTCTACATACGCTTTGCTGATCACGAGGAGATCATGGATACGGCGGCGCTGCGCGAGCGCGGCGCAAATGTCGAGAAATATGAGCTTGATCCGCGCGTGGGCTTTGAGACCTTTGCCGTGCAGGTGCACCGCATCATTGACAAGGAGCCGCTCGGCACGTTTTTCGTGTTCGACTGCCTGTCGGATCTGCAGAAATATTGGTTTTCCGACCTGATGATCTCGAACTTTTTCCTGCTTATCAACCCGTTTCTCATCCGGCGTCAGGCGGTCGCGTATCAGCCGATCGATTATGAAAAGCACACCTACGAGACCATGTCGCGCATCCGCCGCGAGACGCCGCTGCTCGCCAACATCCGCACGCTCGACGGCAGTGTCTATATCCATGCCGTCAAGGTGCGCGGCCGCAGCACGCAGACGACGTATTTTCCGCTGAAGATCACCGGCGCGAAGTGGCGCGCTCTGACCTCCAGCGCGGATAACTATGCCGTCTTTGAGCGCTTCACCCAGACGGGGGAGCGGCGCGACTGCTGGGACAGCATGTTTGACTCCGTCTCCGACGGGCACGAGCCGACGGATGCCGACGGAAAGCGCCTCAAGGAGAATATGCTCCGCTGCCTGCTCGGCAACGAGCCGACGCGCCTTGCCCTGTGCCGGAAATACTTCTCCATGCGCGACCTGCTGTACATCAAAAACCGCGAGATCGGTACGGGCTGCATCGGCGGCAAGGCGGCCGGCATGCTCCTGGCGCGCAACATCCTGCGCGACGAAGCGCCGGAGCTCTACCGCACACGTGTCGAGCCGCATGATTCCTACTACATCGGGGCGGACGTCTTTTACACCTACGGTGTGCAAAACGGCCTGTGGTCGTCCCGTATCCGCATGGTCGAGGAGGCGGACTACCTCGAATATGCACAGCCCATCCGTGAGCTGCTGCTCAACGGTACGTTCATGCCGAGCATCAAGGAGCAGTTTTTGTCCATGCTCGAATATTTCGGCCAGTCGCCGATCATCGTGCGCTCCAGCTCGATCCTCGAGGACGGCTTCGGAAATGCCTTTGCAGGCAAGTATGAGAGCGTGTTCTGCCCCAATCAGGGCAGTCTGGAGCAGCGCTATGCCGTCTTTGAGCGCGCGGTCAAGCAGGTTTATGCCAGCACCGTCAACCCGGATGCGATCCGCTACCGCGCCGAGCGCAAGCTCCTTGACCGCGACGAGCAGATGGCGCTTCTGGTCATGCGCGTCTGCGGCGATGTGCACGGGGATTATTACTACCCGCACATCGCGGGCGTAGGCCACTCCAAGAACCTGTATCTCAACCGGCAGAACGCTTCGGAGGAGAATAAGGGGATGCTGCGGCTCGTGTTCGGCATGGGCACGCGCGCGGTCGACCGCGAGGCCGACGACTATGCGCGGCTGCTCAATATGGATCACCCGACGGCGCCGCCTATGGTCGCCTACGGTGACGAGTATAAGTACTCGCAGCATAAGATGGATGTGATCGCGCTCAAGGATAATGCGTTTGAGACCGTGCGCGTGCAGAGCATTGACAAGCGCGACATCAAGGCGGATCCCTCCCTGTTCATGGAGCGGGACTATCCGACCGTTTCGCGCCTGCGTGAGATGGGGCTGAGCACAGCGGACGCACCGGATATTCTGAATTTCCGAAAGCTATTGCGCAATACTGACTTCACCGATGTCATGACAGAGGTGATGCGTGTGCTCGAGGAGAAGTACAGCTACCCGGTTGATATCGAGTATGCCTGCAACTTCGATCAGGACGGCAATTACCGCGTCAATCTCCTCCAGTGCAGACCGCTGCAGACGCGCGGTGTCGGTGCGGCCGGCGTCATGCCGAATGTGAAGGAGTTTTATTTCCGCACGAGCGGCAACTTCATGGGCGGAAACGTCTGCCTGCCCATCCGTTATGCCGTCATGGTTCAGGTCGAACCGTATCTGGACTTGCCGGAGCAGCGTAAATATCAGGTCGCGCGCAAGCTGGGTGAACTCAATAATCGCCTGCGCGGCGAGGGTACGATCCTGCTTGGCCCGGGCCGCTGGGGCACGACCACACCCAGCCTCGGCGTTCCGGTGCATTTCATGGAGATCAACCGCTTCGACTGCATCGCGGAGCTCGCCTACAGCTCGCACGGTCTGCGTCCGGAGCTGAGCTACGGCAGTCACTTCTTCCAGGACCTCGTGGAGGCCGGTTCGTTTTATGTCGCGCTCTATCCGGGGGAGGACGGCTGCGTATTTCAGGACACGCTCTTTGCAGACTGCGAGAACGTGTACGCGCAGCTCATGCCGTCCGATGCTGAGGATGTGATGGCGGATGTCATCCGCGTCTATGACCTCGGCAAGGATCAGACCATTCTCTATTCCGAGGTTGGGAGCCAGACGTGCTTCCTCGCCAAGGTCTGAGTGCGCCGGAGCGGCGCGCTGTGTACTGCAGGCCGATTATTCTATCAGCACACCGCCCGCACCGTTTGCGCCGTTTTGCATGGTGCGGGCGGCTTTTTCGCTCCGGTCAGGCTCCGGACGCAAACAACAGTTGCGGTGCGCGCACTTTTGCGGTATAATCAAACCAATTTGTGCCTAGTGCGTGAAAGGAAACAACATCATGGGTAATGACACAAACGTCAATAACCGCGACGGCTTTCGCAGCCGCGGCGGCTTCATCATCGCCTGCATCGGCTCGGCCGTCGGCATGGGCAACATCTGGCGCTTCCCGACGCTGGTGTCCCAGTGGGGCGGCATGACCTTCCTCATCCCGTACTTCCTCTTTGTCATCCTCATCGCCTCTACCGGCGTCATCGGAGAGTTTGCACTCGGACGCGCGGGCGGCGCCGGCCCGGTCGGCTCGTTCGGTATGTGCACCGAGGCGCGCTTCGGCAAACGCAAGCCGGGCGAGCTCGTCGGTTACATCCCGGTGCTCGGGTCGCTGGCGCTGGCCATCGGCTACACCTGCGTCATGGGTTGGATCTTCAAGTATACGTTTCTGGCGTTTGACGGCGGACTGTCTGCCATGGGTCAGGATATGGATGCGATCGTCGGCAGCTTCAACGCCACTGCCGGCGCGTGGGGCGCAAATGTCTGGGTCGTGGTTGCAGTTGCGGTGAGCTTTTTCATCATGTCGTTCGGCATTGCCGGCGGCATTGAAAAAGCCAACAAGGTCATGATGCCGATCCTGTTTTTCCTCTTTGTCGCACTCGGCATCTATGTGTTCACGCTGCCCGGCGCGTCGGGCGGCTATCAGTATATCTTCACCATCAAGCCCGAGGGCCTGCTCGACCCGTATGTCTGGATCTATGCCTTTGGTCAGGCGTTTTTCTCCCTGTCTGTTGCGGGCAACGGCAGCGTGATCTACGGTTCTTACCTCAGCAAAAACGAGTGCATTCCAAGCTCTGCGCGCAACGTCGCGCTCTTTGACACGATCGCGGCGCTGCTGGCGGCATTTGTCATCATCCCCGCCATGGCGGCCGGCGGCGCTGAGCTCGATGCCGGCGGTCCGGGGCTGATGTTCATCTACCTCGTCCACGTCATGAACGGCATGGCGGGCGGGCGCATCGTGGCGATGGTGTTTTTCCTGTGTGTATCGTTTGCGGGCGTCACGTCGATCATCAATCTCTATGAGGCACCGGTCGCATCCCTGCAGGAAAAGCTCGGTCTCAGGCGCGTGCCGGCAACGGCGGTGATCCATGTGATCGGTCTTGCAGCCGCGCTGTGCATTCAGGCCATTGTCTCACAGTGGATGGATGTCGTATCCATCTATATCTGCCCGCTGGGTGCACTGCTCGCGGCAGTAATGTTCTTCTGGATCGGCGGTAAAAAGCTCGTGCTCGAGAGCGTCAACCTTGGTGCGCGCAAGCCCATCGGCGGCTGGTATTATCCGGCCGGCAAATATGTCTACTGCGCCAGTGTGCTTGTGGCGCTGATCGCCGGGGCGATCCTCGGCGGCATCGGATAAGGATTCCATACGAAAGCGGCGCTCCGGTAACGGGGCGCCGCTGAGACTGTCAAAAAAGTACTACTTTTTTGACAAAGGGGTTTGCGGCCTGACTGCAGCGCACGCGCTGTCCGCCGGAGGCGGACAACTCGCACGTTTGCAGGCCGAGCGGTATTTTCTTCGCCGCACATGTCGCCGAAGAAAATGATTAGACTTTCTTTCGCCGCTCCGGCGGCGAAACTCTACGAGGCTTTTTGACAAGCTGAGCGGCGTGCCGCCCGATGTGGGCGGCACGCCGCTTTTTATTGCCATTTCTTCTGTTACTCGGTCAGCCAGCGTGCACGCAGCATCTCCCGCTCGGCTTCACCGACGCCGAGCGCCTGCGACAGGAAGGCGTCCATGCTGCCATAACGCGCTTCGGCCGCGTCGCGCGCGGCAGTCAGAAACTCCACGTCCGCACAGTCGAATGTGCGGATGACATCCCGCTCTGCCTCCGTGAGGTCATAGTCCTTGACCGCCGTCAGCAGACAGTCGGTCGAGGCAGCCATGCGCTCATTCGTGATCAAATAGTTTTCCACGATGACCGGCCAGTCCACGCCCAGCGCCGTCAGCAGCAGCATCGTGCCGACACCGACGCGATCCTTTCCGGCCGTACAGTGATAGAGCAGCGCGCCGTCCGTCTGCGCAAGCAGGAGCGCAAAAAACTGCCGGTAGTGGTCAACAGAGAATTCCCGCGTGACAAGGCCGCGGTACAGCTCGCACATGAACGCACGCTCCTTGCCCGCCATCGTTTTTGCATGCGCAACGACGGCGCCATAGGGATCTGCCTGCTCCTCACGCGTCAGGCCGGCCGCCGCCTGCTGCACGATCGGACAGTGGATATAGCGCACGCCCGCAAGGACGCGGTCCGGCTTCTGCTCCCGCTCCAGATCGGTGCGAAAGTCGATGACCGTGCGCAGCGGGTATTGGCTGAGCGTGTGCGCATCGGCGTCCGTAATGCCCGCAAGTTCGCCGCTGCGCAGCAGCAGCCCTGTGCGCACCTTGCGCCCGTCCATCGTCGGCAGGCCGCCGAGGTCGCGCGCGTTCGGCGCGCCGCGCAGCAGATAGCGCTCAGAGACCAAAGAGTTTCTTTCCATTTTGCAGTGTTACCTCCGCGACTTGGTCTATCGTCATGCCCTTGATCTCCGCGACGCGCGCGGCAATGAACGGCAGGTTACGTGAATCATTGCGCTTACCGCGATTCGGCACGGGCGCGAGATAGGGGGAATCCGTTTCCAACAGGATGCGCTCCGCCGGGCAGGCGGCGATCACCTCGGGCGCTCTGGCGGCATTTTTGTATGTGATCGGCCCGTCAAAGCCGAGATACCAGCCGCGGCGCAGCAGTTCGCGCGCCATCTCCACGCTGCCGGAATAGCAGTGGAACACACCGCGCAGGGCCGGATAGTCGCACACGATGCGCAGGCTATCACCGTGCGCCTCGCGGTCATGCACGATGACCGGCAGATCCAGCTCGAGCGCAAGCTCCAGCTGCGCGCGGAACATCCGTTCCTGCTTTACCTTTGTGAATGCGTCCCAGTAATAATCCAGCCCGATCTCGCCGATGGCGCAGACCTTCGGCTGCGCTGCCAGCGCGCGGATATGTGCGAGGCTGCTGTCCGTCCAGCTGTCGGCCTCCTCCGGATGCCAGCCGACGGCGGCATAGACGAAATCGTGCGCCTGTGCCAGCGCAACGGCGCGCTCCGACGTGACGCCGCTGTCGCCGGGGTCGACCACGAGCGCGACGCCGCTGTCATGTACAGCGCGCAGCACCTCGTCACGGTCGGCGTTGAACTTTCCGCTGTCGTAATGCGCGTGGGTGTCAAAATACTGTATCATTCGGCGTGATAGGTCGCGGCCGGGCGGCGCTTGTGCTCGCTGCGGCTATGGTAGCGGTCGATGATGGCCTTGTCGTGCTCGTTGGCCTCGCCGGTGAGGATGTACCGATCGATGGCGGCATAGGTCACGCCCATCTCCTGCTCGTCCGTCTGCCCCTCGAAAAGCCCGGCTGACGGCGCCTTGCGGATGATGTTTTCCGGCGCGTGCAGCCACGACAGGAACGCATAGACCTCCGTCACGGTCAGGTCGGCGATGGGGTTGAAGTCATACGCACCGTCGCCCCACTTCGTGAAGTAGCCCATGTACGCCTCACTGCGGTTGCCCGTCCCGGCGACGAGGCGTCCCTCTGCCGCGCCGATCGTGTAGAGCGTGAGCATGCGCAGACGCGGCGCAATATTGGACGTCGCCATCTGGTTGAGCGTCGTGACGGCGGAGAGCGTCTGCATGACGAGCTCCTTTTCCGCCGTGAGGTCGACCGTGCGCGTCTCAATATTGAACTGCTCGGCCACAGCCAGACCGTCGCTCATGTCCTCGCCGAAGTTGCGCTTGGAGGCGCACGGCATCATGATGCCGACCGTGTTGTCGCACGCGGCCTTGCAGAGGATGCCGACGAGCGCGCTGTCCTTGCCGCCGCTGTTGCCATAGATGACGCCCTTGGCGCCGCTGCTCTTGAGCAGGTCGCGGATAAAGGCCACACGGTTTTCAAATTCTTTTGCGTAATCTCGCATGATTTCCACTCCGTTTCTTTCGTTACTCCTGGATCATGTCCAGAAATTCTGCTTCCGTAATGATGGGCGTGCCGAGCGTGAGCGCCTTCTGATACTTTGAGCCGGTATTCTCCCCGGCCAGCAGATAGGACGTCTTTTTCGACACGGATGAGCTGGTTTTGCCGCCGAAGCGCTCGATGATGGCGCCGGCCTCATCGCGGCTGAAGTGCTCGAGCGCGCCGGTGAGCACGAACGTCTTGCCCGCAAAGCGGTGGTCGACGATCTGTTCCTTGGACCCGAAGCTGACACCGGCCGCGCGCAGCAGACGGATCTGGTGCTGCGACTGAGGATTTGCAAACCACGCGCGCAGGTACGCAGCCGTTGTCGGCCCGACGTCGGGAATGGCCATGAGCTCGTCCTCCGTCGCCGCCATGAGCTTGTCGAGCGTGCCGAAGTGCATCGCCAGCACCTTGGCCGCCTTCTGCCCCACCTGCCGGATGCCGAACGCACACAGCAGACGCGCCATGCCCGCATCCTTACTCTTTTCAATGGCTGCAATGAGATTCTCGGCCGATTTTTTGCCCATATGATCCAGCGCCGCGACCGCCTGCGGCTCGAGGGAATACAGCTCCGCCGGCGAGCACACGAGCCCAGAGTCGATCAGCGACTGGCACAGCGAAATGCCGAGCCCGTCGATATCCATCGCCTCACGGGAGGCGAAGTGCGCAATGTTGCGCAGCCGCTGCGCCGGGCATTCTGCACCCGTGCAGCGCAGGGCGGCGCCGTCCGGATCGCGCACGACCGGCGCGCCGCACTCGGGGCAGGTGTCCGGCATACGAAACGGGGCCGTGCCCTCGGGGCGCTTTTCGCGCACAACGGAGAGGATCTCAGGGATGATCTCCCCCGCCTTCTGCACGATCACCGTGTCGCCGATGCGCAGGTCAAGATTGTCGATGAAATCCTGATTGTGCAGCGTGGCATTCGTAACGGTCGTCCCCGCCAGACGCACCGGGTTGATGACCGCCTTCGGTGTGAGCACGCCCGTGCGCCCGACCTGCACGACGATGTCGCGCACGCGGCTCTCCTTTTTTTCCGGCGGATACTTATACGCCACCGCCCAGCGCGGGAATTTCGCCGTGCTGCCGAGATACTGCCGCTGCGCAAGGTCGTTGATCTTGATGACCGCACCGTCGATATCAAACGGGAACGCCTCGCGGTTGTCACCGATCCAGTCGATGCGCGCACAGCAGGCATCGAGTGTCTCGCAGCGCCGGTACGGCACGACCGGGAAACCCAGCGACGCCAGATAGTCGAGCGTCTGCGTATGGGTGGCAAACGTGCGCTCACTGTCATACTGGAGGTTAAAGATGATGATATCGAGCTTGCGCGCCGCCGCGACCTTCGGATCCTGCTGGCGCACGGAGCCCGCCGCAGCGTTGCGCGGGTTTGCCAGCAGCGGCTGCTCAAGCAGCTCGCGCTCGGCGTTGAGCTGCGCAAACACGTCGTGCGACATATAGACCTCGCCGCGCACGATGAGCTTTGCGGGCGCGCTGTCGAGCTTGAGCGGCAGGTTGCGCAGGGTACGGAGGTTTTCCGTCACGTCCTCGCCGGTGACACCGTCGCCGCGCGTCGCGCCGCGCACGAACACACCGTTTTCATACTCGAGCGACATGGACAGGCCGTCGATCTTCGGCTCAACGGAGTAATCATGCGCCTGCGTGAGCGAACCGTCCATGCGCGCGCCGAACGCGCGCAGCTCGTCAAACGAGAACACATCCTGCAAGCTCTCAAGCGGCACCTGATGGCGCACCTGCGCAAAGGTGTTGAGCGCGTAGCCGCCGACGTGCTGCGTCGGCGAATCGGGCGAGGCATACTCCGGATGCGCCGCCTCAAGCTCCTCGAGCCTGCGCATGAGCGCGTCATATTCAAAGTCGCTGATCTCGGGCGCGTCCTTCACATAGTAGAGAAAGTTTGCGCGCTCCAGCCGGCGGCGCAGCGCCAGGATTTCTTCATGTACGTCCATAGTCGTTACTCCACTTCCACATACGTCTGGGGCACTTTGCCGACGATGACCGTCTCGGCCAGCAGCACCTGCGTGCCCACTGTCTCCGTCTGGTGCGCCCACGGCACCAGAATGTCCAGATCCATGTTGATATCAAGGTATAGCTGGTATTTGCTCTGATTGATCGCAGCCGACACGAGCTCGTTGCGGTAGTGCACATCTGACGTCGTCAGCACAAGGATGCGCACCGGCAGCGGCAGCTTGAGGCCGGGCAGAAAATTCACGCCGAAGAGCGTCTCAAGCGGGATGTCCAGCTCGATCTGCCCGTCGTCGCCGTCCATCATATGCTCAAGCACGAGCGAGGCCACCTGCCCCACGCGCTCGGCATCGATGCTCACAGCCGTGATCGTCCCGTCTGCGTCCGTGCGGTAGGTATAGTATTCGCCGCGCACCTGCGCCATGGACGTACTGACGGCGGTATTGATTTTCAGCTGCATGAGATCGCAGGCAGCATTTACGGCAAGCTGCGTGATGAGCTGCAGCACCGTCACGGTCACATACGCGGCGCTGCCAAGCACAGCCAGGGCCAGCAGCAGCGCCGCCACACTGCGCCTGAAGCGCGGCGGACGATGAATAGCCGGACGCCAGCGGCGAGTCGCACGGATCATAGCACTCCCCCCTGCCATGCTATGCAGCCGGGGAGCGATCCATGCATTTATTGCAGGCCTTCCACGATAGCGCGGAAGGTATCGCCGCGCTCGGCAAAATTTTTGAACAAATCAAACGACGAACACGCCGGTGAGAGCGTCACGGTATCGCCCGGCTGCGCGAGACGGTACGCCATCTCGACCGCCGCACGAAAATCCGGCGCTTCAACGAGCGGCAGCTTTCCCGGGTCATAGAATTTTGAGCCGCGGATGGCCGCCGCGATGCGCTGCGCCGTCTCACCGACGACAACCACCGCCTTCGCGTGCAGACAGACCTCGTCGCCCAGCTCGTCAAACGGGATGTGCTTATCATGCCCGCCGAGAATGATGACCGGCGGCTTCGGCAGCGCGTGCAGCCCTGCGATCGTGCGCGTGGGGCTCGAGGCGATGGAGTCGTTGATAAACGTGATGCCGTTGAGCTCACGGATGCGCTCCATGCGGTGCGGGACACCCGCAAAACTGCGCGCGACCTGCACGCACGCCGCCTGACCGACCAGGCCGTCAGTCGCAGCGAAGGCAGCCATATAGTTTTCCACGTTGTGCGCGCCGGGGATGCGGATATCCGAAACGTCGATCAGCTTCTCCGCCTTGCCGCCGTGGGCGCGATAAATGACGCTGTCCGAGCAGTAGACGCCGTTTTCCACCGGACCGACGCTGCTGAAATAGCGCACGCTGCCCGGCGCTTCGGCCGCAAAGCGCGGCGTGTGCGCGTCCTTGGCGTTGAGTACGAGAACACCGTCGGGGCGCTGACCGCGGTAAATGCTGCACTTGGCCGACACATAGTCCTCCAGATCCGGATGCACATCCAGATGGTTGGGCGAAATGTTAGTGATGATGGCCACATCCGGCGCACAGTGCATACTGTGCAGCTGGAAGCTGCTGAGCTCGAGCACAGCAAAATCGTCCGGCCGGATGTCCGCAATGCGGTCAAACAGCGGTGTGCCGATGTTGCCGCCGAGGTGCACGGTGTATCCCTGCGCACGCAGAAGCTCCGCCGTGATGGTCGAGGTCGTGGTCTTGCCGTCGCTGCCGGTGATGGCAAGGATGCGGCAGGGGCAGAGATTGCAGAACGCCTCCATCTCGGAGGTAAGGATCGCGCCGTTTTGCGCAGCCTTGCGCAGCTGCGGCACAATGGGCAGCACGCCCGGCGTGCGGAAGATGACATCAAAGTCCAGATGCTCGAGATAGTCCGCGCCAAGGGCAAATTTCGCGCCCTGCGCCGCGGCCTCATCGCCGGCCGCGCCGAGCTGCGCGCGTTCGCGCCGGTCGCACACGGTCACGTCACAGCCGTTGCGCAGCAGCACACGCACGAGCGGCTGATTGCTCACGCCGAAGCCGATGACGCCGATGCGCTTGTCGCGCAGGTAGTCGATATAATCCGAAAAGGTCATGCAGACACTCCTTTTGAAGAAAAAGAATCATACAAAGCGATTATACCGCCCATTTGACGCGATTACAAGAAAATAAATCGCCGCAGCGCTTGACGTACCGCGGCAGAATGTGTAAAATAGTCGGGCGAGTGAGCCGGACAGCCGCGGGCACGAGCCGAAAGGCTGTGCGTGAGGAAAGTCCGGGCTCCGCAGGGCAAGGATAACGGGTAACACCCGCCAGGGGCGACCCTCGGACAAGTGCAACAGAAACAAACCGCCCGAGCGATCGGGTAAGGGTGGAAAAGTGAGGTAAGAGCTCACTCGCCGGCTGGAGACAGTGCGGCGCTGTAAACTCTATCCGGAGCAACACCGCGGAGGGACATATGGCCTGCCCGGCCGTCCCATGGAGGTGGCTGGAACGCATCGGCAACGGTGCGTCTAGATAGATGGCTGTCGATTACAGAACCCGGCTTACAGGCTCACTCGCAATTGCAAGCCCCCGCCATCCGGCGGGGTCTTGCTTTTGCCGCAAACGTGCCGTTGCGCAGCGGGCGCGCGCCTGCTACAATAGATATACGGCGCACACCGCCGATATTCGTCATACGGAGGCCGGGCATATGTACTACTCCCAGCTCGTAAAAACAGCGTGCATCATCCTGTTTCAGGCGCACGGGGATGATCTCGACAAGGGCGGCTACCCTTACGTGTTTCACCCGTTTTATCTCGCCACGCAGATGGACGACGAAGCATCAACGTGCGTGGCGCTGCTGCACGACGTGATTGAGGATCACGGGGATGTGTATTCCTTCGCGGATCTGGAGCGCGCCGGCTTTCCCGCACCCGTGCTCGATGCGCTCCGGCTGCTGACGCACGCCGAGGGCGTGCCCTATATGGACTACGTGCAGGCGCTGGCGAAAAATCCGATCGCGCGCAAGGTCAAGTGTGCCGACCTGCGGCACAACCTCGACACACGGCGGACCGACGGCGCTGCGCCCGCAAAAAGGGACATCTATCTGCAGGCGCTGGCCTATCTGGAGAAAGCGGAATGACAAAAAGCGCCGGACGGGCCTGCCCCGTCCGGCGCTGCGGTTTCATTCGGCGCGCAAAAGGATCGAAAAAAGAAAAAATCCTGTAACCGTTGCGATTACAGGATTTTATCTGGAGCTGCTACCCGGATTCGGACCGGGGACCTCATCCTTACCAAGGATGCGCTCTACCGACTGAGCTATAGCAGCATACAAAGCCCGCGGAGCTTTCGCCCCGCGGGTGGCGACCGAGAAGGGACTTGAACCCTCGACCTCTAGCGTGACAGGCTAGCGTTCTAACCGACTGAACTACTCGGCCTCGTCGCCTCAGCGCTCGTTTAATATACCAGACGAATCGACCGGTGTCAAGTAATTTTTGAAAAAATTTTCGGTGATTTTCATTTTTCCGCTTCGGCCGGTTTTCCGGGCGCAAAAAATGTCTCCCGGGCAGCATCACCCGGGAGACACACGGAGAAATTATTTCGTGATCTGGAACGAGCGCGTGATGGGCGCCGCCTGATAGTTGCCGCCCACAGTCACAGCCGTCATGACATAGCGGCCGGGCTCAGTCGGCGGGGTCGTGGTGCTGGAGTAAGCCTGCCAGTTGCTCGTGATGCCGGTATACAGGCATTTCACAGAGGACTGGTCCGCGACCGGCTTCTCGTTATAGCGCAGCGTCGCACCAAAATCGAACGCAGCTGCCTCTTCCACGGTCAGCTTCCCGTTGATGGGCGCATTCCACGTCAGGCGCACATCGGACACGTGTGCCTTTACAACAAGGCTGCCCATCGCAAAGCCGGTGTGATAGTTCTTGTTGTTCGTGACTGCACACACAGTGTAGATACCTGCCTGATCCGGCGTGCCGAAGGCCACACGGACATCGTCGAGCAGATTGGGGAACTTGTTGAGCGCCTCGTTGAGCTTGACGAGGGTGTCAATATCGATGCCAGCCTTCGCAAGCAGCTCCTTCACTTCCTGCGGCAGATTATCAGCATTGGTGACAATATCGTTAAAGAGCTTGCGCAGCTCGCCGACCGTCATGCCCTCCTGCATCATCTGCGTGAGCGTCTTCTGGCCAAGGCCTTCGAGCGTTTTGTCAATGAGCTTGATGATCGTTCCCTTTGTCAAACGCTCGGGCAGCTGCACGAACACGCTGCCGGTCACGTTGTTGGTCACGCCGCCAAAGACCGTGAAGATGTCGAAATTGTCGACCGGATCGGTGGTGATGAAGTCCTTGCTGAGCTCCTCATCGGCATAGATGCTCGTCGAGTGCACTTTGACGGTGACAGGCGCTTTCTTGATCGTCAGATAGCAGCCATCCGGAAGCTCAGCGCCATTGCTCGGACGGTAGTCCGCGTTGCCCTTGTAGGTCACGCGGATCTTCTGCTCGCCCGCGCCGATCTGCTCACAGAACGAATAGTCTGTCAGGATTTTTTTGCCCGCAATCGGTGCCCAGCGCTTCTCGCCGGTGCCGACGACAAGGCCGTCCTTATCCGTGATCATGACTTCCGCTTCGTACTCGAACGTGAAGTCGTCCGCGCTCAGCGTGTCCTTTTCGGGCAGCGCGGAGTCATCCCAGTTGATGACATATTCAAAGAGCTGTCCTGCAACGACGGAGACGTCCTTATTGTAGATGAGCGAGATGCTCGGCTTGAGGACGACCTCGGTCGGCTGACGGTTATCGACCATCTTGACCCGGACGCGCGTCTCCTCAAACGGCTTGTAGTCCGCATTGCCGCTCCAGGACAGGCGCAGGAGCTGATCGCCGAGGCCGAATTTTCCGGCCTTGATCCCATCGAGCAGATCGCTGTCGAGCACCTTGTAACTGAGATCCTTATAGTTGGCGATCCAATCATCCGTAATGGAGGTGCCGTAAATATTATACTGCACCTTCACCAGATCGATCGGGTAGCTCGGATCGGTGCTCTCGATGAGCGCCTCGCGCAGCGCCTGCTCGGTCGCGGCGTAGTTGATGCTCTGGTCTGCGTTGTAGACGATGCCGACCTCGGTCACGCCGCCCTTGAGGTGGAACGGAGCTGCATCGCGGTCGAGGAACGTCACATCCATTTCCCTGCTGCAGCCTTTGTAGTCGGCGTTGCCGTCGAAGGTGATCTTGATCTTCCAGTTGCCCTCGGAAATGGCAGGATAGCCGACCTTCTTGTCAAAAAGCGGGACCGTCACAAACTCGCCCTCGAGCTTCACCCATTCCTTATGAGAAACCAGCTCGGACTTGGCATAGTACTCAATGTGCACGTCGTTCACTGTCAGATTCGGCGTGCTGCTTGCGACGACCTGCTCAAAAATGCGTGCGCGCAGCGCGTTAAAGTCCAGCGCACCGGCATCGGTGTACGGCATCTTCACCTGGACACCGCTGCGCAGCGAGATGGACGAATCGAGCTTCTCCACCTTCGTGAGCGTCACCGCAGCATTCGTATCCCGAACGCGGACCTGATAGTTGCCGTCGTCATTTTTGGCAAGCGCGGGGCAAGTATACTTAATTTTAACATACTTACCTTCTTTAACAGTTCTGCCACCGCCAATGGAATCCCAGTACATCTTATCGCTTTTCGATTCGATTCCAATGTCTTTTCTCACGGCATTCGTGTAATACTCCCACTGAAGGCTGTCCAGAAGTGTATTCTGCTCATCCTCGCTCATCTGGTCAAAGCCGACGACCAGTGCCCGCGTCAAGGCACGGTTCACCTCACCGTCCGACATACCGGGCTTGATGATGGCCGTACCGTTTTGCAGCGAGTATCCGCCTGCTGCACGCGCGGCCGGCAAAAACGCACCGACCTGCGACAGCAGCAGCACCGCCAGCAAGCACGCCAGCAGACGCTGCAGTTTTTTCCCTGTCATAGTAGTTTCCTCCTGTCATTTTTTCGCCGGAACAACAGCCTGTGCCCATTCGGCTCGTTTTCCCGTCACGATTGCTAAGGTCAAAGTAGCAAAGTGTTTAGAAAATGTCAAGGATTTTTATTGAAAAAATTGAAGTTTATGAGCAATTGAATATTAAATTTTAATTCGTTGCCAAAAGTGCATTTTTCCTCTTGCTTTTTCGGTTTTCGTGTGCTATATTATTTGAGCAATTAAGATATCCGGGTGTAGCGCAGTTGGTAGCGTGCTTGAATGGGGTTCAAGAGGCCGGAAGTTCGAATCTTCTCACTCGGACCAGCAAAAAGTCCTGTATTCTCAAGGAATACAGGACTTTTTCTTTTTTCCTGGCACACAGCTCGGCCGCTGTGTGTCCACACAATTGTGTCAGCATGCTCAGCGCATACGTTCGCCCGGCACGCAAACGTGCCGGGCGAACGGTCGTTATGGGCTCAACCGAGCCGGCGCGTCTTTTCAAATGCCGCCTCCACAGCGGCGATGCAGCTGCCGCGAAAGGCGCGCTGCTCGAGCGCGTCCACACCGGCGATCGTGCTGCCGCCGGGGCTGCAGACCTCGTCCTTGAGCAGCTCGGGGTGCTTGCCGGAGTGCAGGACCATCTCCGCGCTGCCGGCGAGCATCTGCGCCGCATAGCGGATGGCCTTGGCGCGCGGCAGACCGCACTTGACGCCGCCATCGGCGAGCGCCTCGATGAACATGTACGCAAACGCAGGGCCGCAGCCCGTGATGGCGCAGCCGGCGTCAATGAGATGCTCCGGCACGGGATCGACGATGCCCGCGTCCGCCATGAGCGCGCAGAACGCCGCAATGTCATCGTCCGTGACGCGCGCATTCGCGCAGTAGAGCACGACGCCCTGCCCCACCGCGCAGGGGGTGTTCGGCAGGATGCGGATGATCTTCTTATCCGCGCCGAGCGTCCGCTCGAGCCGCTCGAGCTGCACGCCCGCAAGCATCGACACGAAAACGCCCTCCGACGCCGCAATAGGCGCGGACAGCGACTGCGCCACGCCGTCAAGCATCTGCGGCTTGACGCCGAAGAACACGAACCGGCTCTCACGCAGGATCTCCTCCGGTGCAGCTGCCCGGCAGCCGAGCCGCTCGGCCGCTGCCGCACTGTGCGCGGGGGTGCTGCACGAGACGGCGACCCGCTCCCCCGTCACCTGCCGCGCTGCGGCGGCCGCCAGCGCGCCGCCCATATTTCCGGCGCCGAGAAAGCCTGCTTCATACTTGCTCATAGTGTTTCCTCCTCAGCGGATCTGTCCGTCACCGCGGATGATGTATTTATAGGTGCTCAGCTCGTCGAGCCCCATGGGGCCGCGGGCGTGGAGCTTTTGCGTGGAGATGCCCATCTCGCAGCCGAGGCCGAACTCGCCCCCGTCGGTAAAGCGCGTGGAGACGTTGACATAGGTCGCGGCGCTGTCCGTGCCGTTGATAAAGCGCTCGGCGCTCGCGGCGTCCTCGGTGACAATGGCGTCGCTGTGGTGCGTCGAGTGGGCGAGCACGTGCGCGATGGCGGCGTCCAGACTGTCGACCACGCCGACGGCGAGGATATAGTCGAGATACTCGGTGTCAAAGTCCTGCTCGCCCGCCGGTGTCCCGTCGATGATCTGCGCCGCGGCCGCATCGAGCCGCAGCTCGACCGGCGTGAGCCCCTGTGCCGCGCGGTCATCGACCAGCGTCTTTTTGAGCATGGGCAGAAACTTTGCCGCGACCGCCCGGTGCACGAGGCAGACCTCCTCGGCGTTGCAGACAGAGGGGCGGCTGGTCTTGGCGTTTTCAATGATGCGCACGGCCTTATCGAGGTCGGCGTACTGATCGACGTAGACGTGGCAGATGCCCGTGCCGGTCTCAATGCAGGGCACGGTGGCATTGCGCACACAGGCACGGATGAGCCCCGCGCCGCCGCGCGGGATGAGCAGGTCGACGAGACCCTTGGCCTGCATGATCTCCGTGGCGCTCTCGTGGCTAGTGTCCTCGACGATGTTGACGATGTCCGCATCACCGCCGGCGGAGACGATGCCCTGCTTGAGCGCCGCGACGATGGCCTTGGCCGTGTGGAAGGCCTCCTTGCCGCTGCGGAGCATACAGACGTTGCCGCTCTTGATGGCGAGCGCCGCCGCGTCGGACGTGACGTTCGGACGGCTCTCATAGATGATCGCCACGAGACCGAGCGGCACCTGCTTTTTATAGATCTTCATGCCGTTGGGGTGGTCGATCTGCGCAAGGATGCGCCCCGTGTGATCCGGCAGCGCCACGGTCGCGCGGATGCCGTCGGCCATGGCATCGACACGCCCGCGATCCAGATAGAGCCGGTCGAGCATGACGTCCGAGATGTGGCCGCGCGCGGCGTCCATGTCCTCGGCATTGCAGCGCAGGATCGCGTCGCACTGTGCCTGCAGGCTGTCGGCCATGGCGGAGAGAATGCGGTTTTTGTCCTCGGCAGAGGCGTTGCAGATGCTCGGCCACGCGGCCTTCGTCCGCTTGAGAATATCGAGAGTCGTCATAGCAGTTCCTCCTCAGATTTTGGGATCAAGAATCTTGTGCCGACGCGCTTGCCGTCGACGATATCATAGAGCACCTCGGGCTTTTCGCCATTGGCGATGACCATCTCGCAGCCGGCCGCCGTGGCGATCTGCGCCGCGTGCAGCTTGGTGACCATACCGCCGGTGGCAAGCTCCGAGCCTTTGTCGCCCGCGAGCGAGAGAATACGCGCGTCGATGACCGGGACGGTCTCAATGAGCTTGGCATCCGGGTCACGGCGCGGGTCGCGGTCATACAGGCCGTCGATGTCCGAGAGCAGGATCAGCAGATCCGCCGAGACGGTCGCCGATACGATTGCCGAGAGCGTATCGTTGTCGCCGATGACGATCTCATCCGTGGAGACCGTGTCGTTCTCGTTGATGACCGGCAGTGCGCCGAGCTCAAGCAGGCGCGCGAGCGTATTGTGAAAGTGCGCCTTGCGGCTGCCGCCCTCGGCCAGATCCGGCGCGGTGATGAGCAGCTGCGCCACGATGTGATTATACTCCGAAAACAGCTTGTCGTAAAAATACATCAGCTCGCACTGACCAACCGCGGCCGCAGCCTGCTTGGTGGGCATGTCCTTCGGCCGCGCGGACAGGCTCAGCTTGCCAACGCCCATGCCGATCGCGCCGGATGAGACGAGAATGATCTCGTGCCCCGCATTTTTCAGGTCGCTGAGCACCTTGCACAGCCGCTCCATACGCTGGATATTCAGCCGTCCGGTGGCGTGCGCCAATGTGGATGTACCGACTTTGACGACGATTCGCATAATGATACCTCTTATATATAAGAATGCAGTTATTATAGCGCATTGCGCACAAAATTGCATCTGTTTTTGTCTTTGCTGTGCAAAAGAATCGGAAATTTTTACGGCATACCATACAATAAATTATGTGGGAGTTGCCCAAAAGGCAGCTCCCACAGTGATTTCGGTATCATGCGCCCTCAGTCGGCGAACAGCGGCGTGGACAGGTAGCGGTCGCCGGTGTCCGGCAGAAGCGCGACGATGGTCTTGCCCTTATTCTCTGGACGCTTGGCCAACTCGATCGCCGCCCAGACGGCAGCGCCGGAGGAGATGCCGACCAGCACCCCCTCC
>ERZ857785.983-NODE-983-length-34204-cov-7.363202_pt1 | contig 34204 bp, 30 predicted proteins | sample MGYA00519763_ERZ857785 | MGnify/ENA primary metagenome ERZ857785 (study PRJEB31778, sample SAMEA3449365) | human gut metagenome | biome: human gut; feature: human-associated habitat; material: faeces | place: United Kingdom | collected 2010/2012 ...
AGACTTCAATATATTGGTGTTTATTCAATTAGCAACATTTTTCTTAAAAAGAGCGTAATTAATAAAGAAATCTTTCATATGAGTGATACATATTCTTTAACAATAGAACATGACGAAGATGCCTTTTATGTTTTGATGATTGTTCTTGCGATAGATGCTCAAAAATGTAGTCAAAATAAATGATTGTAAGTCAATCATTTATTTTCTTAAAAAATTAGCACTCTGTGCTTGACTATGCTAAAACAAAGTAATATACTATCTTTAGCATTTAAATAGCAGGAGTGCTAAAGGAGGATATATTATGGCAGAAAAAAAACAATTTAAAGCAGAATCGAAAAGATTATTAGACTTAATGATTAATTCTATATATACACATAAGGAAATCTTTTTAAGAGAATTGATTTCTAATGCAAGTGATGCAACAGATAAACTTTATTATAAAGCATTAACAGAAAATATTTCTGAAATCAATAAAAGTGATCTTACAATTGATTTAGCTTTTGATAAAGAAAATAGAACATTGACTGTTACTGATCATGGTATTGGAATGAATAAAGAAGAGCTAGAAGAACATTTAGGTACGATTGCTAATAGTGGTTCTTTCAAATTTAAAAATGAAACTGAAAGTGATGATATTGATATCATCGGACAATTTGGAGTTGGTTTCTATTCAGCATTTATGGTTGCTAAAAAAGTAGAAGTTTCTTCAAGAGCTTATGGTAGTGATCAAGGATATACATGGGTATCTGAAGCAAGTGATGGTTATGAAATCTTTGAAACAGATAACTTACCAACAGGAACAACAATTAAACTTTATTTAAAAGATAATACAGAAGAAGAAAATTATGATGATTATTTAGATCAATATCATATCGAATCTTTAGTTAAAAAATATTCTGATTATGTACATTATCCAATTAAAATGGATGTGACAACATCTAAGAAAAAAGAAGATAGTGATGAATATGAAGATGTTGTTGAAAATAAAACATTAAATTCAATGGTTCCTTTATGGAAAAGAAATAAAAAAGATATTAAAGATGAAGAATATAATGAATTCTATAAAGATAAATTCAATGATTTCTCTGATCCAATGAAAGTTATTCATACATCTGTAGAAGGAAATGTTTCTTATGATGCATTATTGTTTATTCCAAGTCAACCACCAATGAATTTCTATTCAAATGATTATGAAAAAGGATTACAACTTTATAGTCGAGGTGTCTTTATCATGGATAAAGCAAGTGATTTAATTCCAGAACACTTTAGATTTGTTAAAGGGTTAGTTGATTCACAAGATTTATCATTAAATATTTCAAGAGAAATGTTACAACATGACCGTCAATTAAAAGTCATCGCTGATCGTATTGAAAAGAAAATCCAAAGTGAACTTACAAATATGTTGAAAAAAGATCGTGAAACATATGAAAAATTCTTTAAAAACTTTGGTTTACAATTAAAATTTGGTATTTATCAAAGCTATGGAATGTTAAAAGATAAATTACAAGATTTACTTTTATTCTACTCCGGTAAAGAAGAAAAAATGATTACTTTAAAAGAATATGTTGAAAACATGAAAGAAGGGCAAACAGAAATCTACTTTGCAAGTGGTGAAACAAAAGAAAAGATTTCTCATTTACCACAAGTAGAAGCTGTTAGAGATCGTGACTTTGATGTTTTATACATGATGGATAATGTTGATGAATTCATGATTCAAATGATGAGAGACTATGATTCTAAAGCTTTCAAAAACGTTGCTCAAGGTGATTTAAACTTAGATAGTGAAGAAGAAAAGAAAGAATTAGAAAAAATCAATGAAGATAATAAATCATTATTAGAATCATTAAAAGAAGCTTTAAAAGATAAAGTAGTGGATGTTAAAGTATCAAATAGATTAAAATCTCATCCAGTATGTTTAGTATCTGATCAAGGTGTATCTTTTGAAATGGAAAAAGTATTAAATGCAATGCCTGATGGTCAAGATGTTAAAGCAGGTAGAATTCTTGAAATCAATCCAAATCATGATATTTTCAAGGCGATTCAAAATGTTTATCAAAATAATGCAGATAAGATCAATGATTATGCTTCATTGTTATTCGATCAAGCATTATTGATTGAAGGATTATCTATTGAAGATCCAGTGGCTTTTTCAAATAAGATTTGTGAGCTTATGATTGAATTAAATAAGTAAGGCTATCATTCGATAGTCTTTTCTTTTATAATAAAAGCAGGAGAGTGAAAATTATGGAGTTACAAAATATTTTACAACAAAGAAGAAGTATTCGTAAATATAAACAACAACCTGTAGAAAAAGAAAAAATTGAAGAAATGATTCAAGCAGCTATCTATTCAGAAAGTTGGAAAAATAGTCAAACCCCACGATATCATGTTATTCAATCAAAAGAAATGTTGGAACAATTTAAGAAAAAATGTTTACCTGAATTTAATCAAAAAAATATAGCTGATGCACCTGTTTTAATTGTGACAACATTTGTTAAAGATCGTGCAGGTTTTCAAAGAAACGGAAGTCCTGACAACGAATTACAAAATGGTTGGGGTGTTTATGATTGTGGACTAGCTAATCAAAACTTAATTCTTAAAGCAACTGAACTTGGTTTAGGAACACTTGTTATGGGAATCAGAGATGAAAGAGCGATTCGTGAACTTTTAGAAATACCTGTACAAGAAACGATTGTTTCTGTCATAGGTGTGGGTTATCCAAATATTGAACCAAGTATGCCAAAAAGAAAAACAATAGAAGAAGTGAGTGTTTTTTATTAATGAAGAAATTACTGTATAAAATTTGCAAACCACATCATAAATATAAAATCAATTTGGTTGATGTTTTATTGCTTATTGAACCGGTGGTGATGAATACGTCTTATTTTATGGTTGGAAGAATCTTTTTGCTTATAGCGTTAGTTCTTAACTATTTAGCACACTATCTTTGTCATGATGATTATAGCGAATTTGAAAGACGTGTCCTTGTTTCAACAATGATTATTATTGCTTTACTTCTTATCTATCTTATTATTACAGGTAAATAAAAAATCCACTTTGGGGTGGATTTTTTGTTTATTTATAAAACTCAATAATATTTTGATAATCATTTTTTAAACTAAAGTTTGCAGAAACAAAATAGAAATGATTTTCTTTTTTATACAGTAAAGTATCATACGATGTATCAAGTTTAAAGAGATAAGTGTTTTTATCGATTTTAATAACAGGAACATCATCATACGTTTTTAAATAACGTTTAAAGAAAGTGGTTGTTTTGTCAGTTGATTTAAAACAATAATCTTTACTATACATGAGATTACCTTGGTTGTTTTCTTCAAAATAAGAAGTAGATTCAACAATAAAACTTTTAGTATATTTGTAGTTTGGATATTTTTTTAAATTTGTTTCTTTATCAAGTGTTTGCAAGGTTAAAATATTTTGATTTAAAGGAATATCTTTTCTATCAGTAACATCTAAAATACATCCAAGTATAGCCACTACACAAGTAACTATAGTCATAGCGTAGAAGATATGTTTAATAATCTTTCCAAAGCTTTTTTGACAAGCTAAAACAATTTTATAAAGGCAACGAATAAGAATTGTCGCAAATAGAAGAAGAGGTAAGTAATGAATTAAAATACTTCCATTTGTAAGAAATTCTTGAATCTGATTTTTTTGTAAAACAAGCTGTGCGACAAAAAAAGCAAAGAAAATCCATAAAACAAAATAAGTGGTTACAGAGATTTTACGAGTACTTAAGTATTCATCAATTGCTTTTTGTCTTTCTTTAGGTAAAGCACGTTTATTATCTGTTGTAAAAATAATAAATTTTCCTATTTTACCATAATAATCAAACATTTGTTTTTCATATTCATTAATAAAATCATGTAATGCTTTTCTTTTAGGGGTTGCCGGTTTTTTGATTAGTAAATCTACATGGAAGTAGTAGTGTTTCTCATTTTTTTCAAAACGGCTGATTTTACCTAAAGAAGTAGGATTGTAACCTTGTTTAGATAACTCATTCAAGGTGTTTTCTAATTGTTTATATTCAGTTATATCATAATCTAATAATTTATACATATGTGACTCCTTTGACTGTTACATCATAACAAAAATAGTCATGGAAATCCATGACTATTGATTAAATGCAGAATCAACTTCATAATCAGGTTTGAAGTTTTCTTCTTCTAACATATAAGATTCAGCAATGTTTTGGCAATGATCACCAATACGCTCTAAGTTAGATAAGATATCAACGTATGTAGAATTGACAATAACTGATTTTTCAGTTTTATTAGTAACACGTTGAATATGTCTTTGTTTTGCTTTTTTATTATAGTAATCTAAATTACTTTCATGATCATCAACATAAATAATATCATCTAAATCATGTTTATCAAAAGCAACCATTGCATGATTCAACATTTCAATATCCATATTGATCATGGCGATAATGTCATCTTTAGCTTCTGATGAAAAATCATCTTTTTCATCATAAACAGCTTCAAAGAATTGAGTTAAGTTAATACATAAATCACCGACACGTTCTAGATCTTTAATTGATTTCATATCAGCAAAGTATTCTTTAGAATCATGATCATTTAATTGCTCATGTGAAATAAGTAATAAATATTCAGCAATCTTTTTATCTAATAAGTTGATTGCATTTTCTAATTCTTCGACTGCTTCTTTAGCAGTAGAACTTTTAGAAATAAAATATTCTCTAACATTTTCACAAGCTTCAACAGTAATAGCTCCCATTTCTAAAATCTTGTTTTTAGCGATAGCTAAAGCATGAGAAGGGAACAATTGAACCACATGAGGATCTAATTCTGATAAATCCATTTGTAATTCTTTTGAATGATTTGGAATAATTTTTTTAATAATAACAACAATCTTATTAATAAATGGAAAGAACAAGATGGTTGTTACTATGTTAAAGATACCATGAGCTACTGCAAGTTGTAATTCAGGAGACATTGTACTTACTGAATTAATATATTGAATCAACATGGTAAATGGTGATAAAACAATCATAAATAGAACAGAACCAATGACGTTAAATAAAACGTGGAAGAATGCTGCTCTTTTAGCGGGAATAGATCCACCAATAGAGGCAAGAACAGCTGTAATTGTTGTTCCAATATTTGATCCAAATAAAAATGGTAAAGCAATATTTAAACCAATAGCACCGGCACCATACATTTGTTGAACAATTGCAATCGTTGCAGCTGATGATTGAATCGCACATGTAAGAATTGTTCCACCAAGTAAACCAAGCCAAGGGCTCTTCATTAAAAATTCGGTAATTTGTGTAAATTCTGGAACTTCAGAAATCATTGATAAATTGTTTCCCATTAAATCAAGTCCATAGAATAAACAACCAAATCCAAAAATAATTTGTGATAAATATTTTGTTTTTTTGTTTTTAGAAAACATTGAAACAAACGCACCAATAATAATGAAATAAACCGCATATTTAGAAATCTTTAAACCAACTAAAACAGAAGTAATAACTGTTCCAATATTGGCCCCCATAATAATTCCTACTGCTTGATTTAAATTCATCAAACCAGAACGAATCAATCCAATTGTAAGGGCTGTTGTTCCTGAACTTGATTGAATTAAACACGTAACTAAAGCCCCAATTAAAATTCCTTTTACAGGACTTGAGGTATATTTATCAATAATGTCCTTTAATTTATCTCCGGCATAACTTTTTAAACCATCACCCATATAATCGATACCAAATAAAAATAAACCAAGCCCTGCCAGAATTAAAGGCCAGTTGATATCTGCTAATGTCATAAAATCACACTCCTATACATCTCATTTTAAAGGAATGTTAATTTTGTGTAAAGATTATGTTAAGTTTCTTTACAAAACCTTAACAATTCTTTTTGAAACAACTTTCAATCAATGTAATTATATGCTTATAAAAAGGAAAAATAAGGAGTGTAGTAACAATATTGAAGAAGCCATGAATAAAAGCGAGTTGCAGACGAGGTGAAATAGGAATATAAAAGCGAAATGTTAAAAAAAGATGATAAAAAGGAGTCAGGAAAATCATGAAAAAAGTTGTTCCAATTACATTAAATAAAAAATGAAAGAAGGCAGCTTTTTTGGCAGAAGAATTGGTTTTAAGGGCAGAAAGAAAAGCGGTAATGGTTGTACCGATATTACAACCTAAGATATAAGGAATAGAAACATAAAGGGAAATGGCTTTTAAATGATACATTTGTTGGACAATAGCAATCATCGCACTTGATGATTGAATAAGAGCAGTTGTGATGGCTCCACCAAGCATGGCTAAAATAGGATGATTTGTAAAAAGTGTTACTAATTTCATAAATTCAGGAAGTTTAGTAATAGCTTCAAGATGCATTGACATAAGTTCTAATCCATAAAATAAACAGCCAAGCCCAAAAAGAATTTGTGCAAGGCCTTTTATTTTAGGATGATTAGAAAATAATAAACAAAAAGCACCAATAATTAAAAAGAAAGAAGCATATTGAAAAAGATCAAAACCTACAATAAAAGCGGTTATGGTTGTGCCAATATTGGCTCCCATAATAATCCCAATACTTTGTGAAAAGGTCATGAGATTTGCATTAATTAAACTGACGGTTAAAGCAGTTGTGGCAGAACTTGATTGAATAATACAAGTTATAAAACAACCAATTAGAATAGCCTTAAAAGTAGAAGAAGTACATTTAGCAAGAAGATTTTTTAAACGGGTTGGTGAAAGTTCTTGTAAAGAAAGAGAAAGATAGTCGATACCAAATAAAAAAAGTGCCAGACCGATTAGAATAGAAGTCCAAGAAACGTGGTTCATGAAAAAGCCTCCTTTTTCATATTTTAAAAATAATCATTTTTAACTAGAAAAAATAATCATTCTTTGTAAAAATATATGAAGGAGGTGTTTTAATATGAAAGGAAGATGGAAGAAATTTTTATCTTATTATACAAACTATAAGGTTTTGTTTTTTAAAGATATGTTTTGTGCGATGATTTCAGCAGCCATTACGCTCGTTTATCCTATGCTAACACGCTATATTACAGGGACGATTTTAAATCAACCAAAGATTGATTATTCTAAGATTTATTTATTAGGACTTTTTATGCTTTGTTTGATTGTTGTTGAATATTTTTGTAATTATTTTATAGGTTATCTAGGACATGTCATGGGTGTCTATATGGAAAGAGATTTACGTAATGAGTTATTTAGTCATTATCAAAAATTATCTTTTCGCTTTTATGATGAACAAAACACAGGACAATTGATGTCACGTCTAACGAATGATTTATTTTCTTTAACTGAACTTTATCATCATGGACCAGAAGATATTGTCATTTCAATTATTAAGTTTATAGGGGCCTTTATTTTACTTTCCTATATTAATGTCAAACTGACTTTAATTTTATTTGCAATCTTACCATTTATGTTTTTATTTGCTTGGTATTATAATAAAAAGATGAAAAAAGCTTTTAAAAGAAATAAAGAGAGAATTGGTGATATCAATGAACGCATTGAAGACAATTTATCAGGAATTCGTGTTGTTAAAAGTTTTGCGAATGAAGATCAAGAGTTAGAACGTTTTGATAAACAAAATGGACATTATGTAAGTGCTAAGAAAAATAGTTATTATTATATGGGAAGATACAATGCAGGACTTACTTCTTTTACAAGTTTAATTACAGTATCGGTTATCTTTTTTGGAACCTTATTTATTTCTTATGGAAGTATTAATGTTGCAGATTTAATTGCCTTTTTACTTTATGTCACGAACTTAATAGATCCTGTAAAAAAACTTTTAAACTTTACTGAACAATTTCAAGAAGGTGTTACTGGTTTTGAACGTTTTATGGAAATATTAGAAATTGAACCAGATATTCAAGATAAAAAAAATGCAGTTGTATTACAACATGTTGAAGGGAATGTCATGTTTGATCATGTTTCATTTCGCTATAATGAACAAACACCTTATGTGTTAAATAATATTAACTTGGATGTAAAACCAGGAGAGTATATTGCTTTTGTTGGTTCATCAGGAGTTGGTAAAACAACGATTTGTTCTTTGATTCCTCGTTTTTACGAAGCGACGAAAGGAAATGTCTTGATTGATGGAATTAATGTCAAAGAGATAAAACAACAATCTTTAAGAGAAAATATTGGCATTGTTCAACAAGATGTTTATTTATTTACTGGAACGATTATGGATAATATTCGTTATGGAAATTTAGAAGCGAGTGATGAAGAAGTCATTGAAGCCGCTAAAAAAGCTAATGCTCATGATTTTATTATGGAATTAGAAGAAGGTTACGATACGGATTGTGGACAACGTGGGGTCAAACTTTCAGGTGGACAAAAACAACGTATCTCGATTGCACGTGTTTTCTTAAAGAATCCACCAATTCTTATTTTTGATGAAGCAACAAGTGCATTAGATAATGAAAGTGAAAGTATTGTACAAGAATCTTTAGAAAAATTATCTCAAGATCGTACAACTTTTGTTATTGCGCATCGTTTATCAACGATTAAAAATGCTAAACATATTTGTGTTTTAACGGAAAATGGCATCGAAGAACAAGGAAACCATGAAGAGTTGATGAAATTAAATGGAAATTATGCAAGATTATATAATATGCAATTTAAAGGAGAAAAGTAACATGGAAAGAAAATATATTTTTTTTGATATTGATGGAACACTTTTAGATGATAATCCGGGAGGAAAGATTTTAGAAAGCACATATCGTACGTTAGACAAGTTAAAAGAAAATGGGCATTTTGTTGCTATTGCGACAGGAAGAGCACAATATATGGCGATGGATGCTGCTAAAGAAGCCCATATTGATTGTTTAGTAACAGATGGGGGAAATGGTATTACTTTACATAATGAACTTCAATATATTAAACCGATAGATTTTGTTCAAGCCAATCGTGTCATTGATCAATGTATTGAACATCATTTACCATTTGCAGTTGCTTTAGGAAATGAAGCTGTTTTGTATACGAATCAAAGTGATCAAAAAGATCAAAAACTTCCGGTAAAATTAGTTGTTGATGAAAGTATAGACTTTCATCAAGTAAAGGAAATTTATAAAGTATTTATTGAATGTGGTGAACAAGAAGAAAAATTATTGGATTTAGGAACTTTGGAATATATGCGTTATTTTAAAGGACAAATCATCATCGAACCAGCAGATAAATATAAAGGTATTTTAGAAATGGTTCATTTATTAAAGGGAAATGAAAAGGATATTGTGGTCTTTGGGGATGGCTTAAATGATATTTCTATGATTGACCAAGCTCCTTTAGGTATTGCTATGGGTAACGCAATCGATGAAGTCAAAGCAGTCGCAAATTTTATAACCAAAAGAAATGATGATGACGGTATTGAATATGCTTGTCGTCATTTTGGCTGGATTGATTAAACAAAATAGGCTATACTAAAGATGGGTGAGATTATGGAACTAATTAAAGATTTTTTAATCATTATTGGTATTTTTGTATGTATGTCTTTAGGTATTTTCTTTTTACTTCATAGTGGTGATGCCAAAAAGAAAACCAAACAAACAATTCAAGATACAAGAGACAGTATTCAAGAAGCAAATCAACAACTCGATGATGTTTTAGAACAATTACAAGAAATGAATGCTCCTTTAGAAAAAGCGATGAAGGCAGTACGTTCTTTCAATGATAAAGTTTTGTCAAAAAAATAATCGAGGAATGTTGACAAAGCTTAAATATTATCTATAATACAGGTATATAAATAAGCTCAATGAAAAAGAGAGTAGTTTTATTGGATATGTTAGAGAGCCTATGTTGGTGGAAATTAGGTATTGAAAATAAAATGAAGCGCACTTTGGAGAGGGTTATCTGAATACATAGGATAACCAGCTAACCAGCTTTAACGGTGAGGTGGATATGTTTATCATATCAACAAGAGTGGTACCGCGGAATCTTTCGTCTCTTAGCAATCGCTAGGAGACGTTTTTTATTGGGTAGAAAAGGGGAAAAGAATATGAAAAAAGTATTAAAATTAATGTTAGCACTTGTGATGACTTGTGCTATTGCTGGATGTTCATCAAGCAGTAAAAATGATGCCGATGTGACAATTACAATTGGGACATCACCTGATTATGCACCTTATGAATCATTAAACAAAAAAGGTGAAATCGTTGGTTTTGACGTAGATATGGCCAAATTATTTGAAGGTTATTTATCTGATATGGAAGGTAAAACTTATTCTTTAGAATTCAAACAAATGGATTTTGATAACATTGTTACTCAAATTCAAGGGGATCAAATTGATTTAGGTATTTCTGGTTTTACTTATAGTGAAGATAGAGTTGTTGAATGGTCTGATCCATATTTAGGAACTCAACAAGTTGCTGTTGTACCAAATGGTTCTTCAATTACTTCAAATGATCAATTAGTTGGTAAAAAATTAGCTGCTCAAACTGGAGCTACTGGTGAACAAGCTGCCAAAGAAGTTGAAAATGCTGATGTTGTTTCAATGAAAAACGTACAAGATATTTTCAATGGTTTAGCAAGCAATCAATATGATGCAGCAATCGTTGACTTAGGTGTTGCTAAACAATATGTATCTAGTGGAAACTTTACACAATTAAATGGTTCATTAATGGATGAAAAGAACTATGTTATCGCTAAAAAAGGTAATACAAAAATGATCAAATTAATGAATAAATGTATTAAAAAATTCGTAGCTTCAAAAGATTACGATAAATTATGTAAAAAATATGATTTATCACCATTAGAAAAATAAAAAAATTATAGAAAAGGGGTATAGAAATGTTTGTAGCTTTTTCAAAAGTGTTTACTCCTGAAAACTTACTTTACTTTGCTAAGGGTGCAGTAGTATCACTTTTACTCGCTGCTGTATCCCTTTTATTTGGTATTGTTTTTGGGATTTTAGGATCTTCAGCAAAAAGATCTAAATATAAAATTTTTAGAATTATTGGAAATGTGTATGTTGAAGTTATACGTGGGACACCAATGTTACTTCAAATCTTGATTTTATTCTCAGTTATTCCATCTATTTATACAGCGTTTACAGGAAATGTTTTAAGAATTAATGTCTTTTTAATTGGTGCTGTTGCTATGTCTATTAACAGTGGGGCTTATTCGACAGAACTTATTCGTAGTGGAATCAACGGGGTTGATAAAGGACAATGGGAAGCTTGTGAAACTTTAGGGCTTTCTTATAAACAAACAATGAGACTTGTTATTTTACCACAAGCCTTCAAAAGAATTATTCCACCAATGATCAGTGAATTTATTACATTGATTAAAGATTCTTCATTGATCAGTTGTATTGGTGCTGTTGAATTATTAAAATCAGCTCAAGTAGTGGGGGCACAATATTATGATGTTATGTCACCTTATTGTATTGTTGCAGTTTATTATTTAATTATGACAATTAGTATTTCTTATTTAGGTAGATATGTAGAAAAGAGGTTAGCTGAAAGTGATTAAAGTTGAACATATATCAAAACAATTTAAAAAAGTAAAAGCAGTTGATGATGTTTCTCTTGAAGTAAAAAAAGGAGAAATTGTGTGTTTAATTGGACCTTCTGGTTCAGGTAAGAGTACAGTTTTAAGATGTATTCATGGTTTAGAAGTACCAGAAACAGGACATGTATACCTTAATGGGGAAGTTTTAGATCCAAAGAAATCTAATTATCAAGAATTAAGAAATAAAATGGGATTTGTTTTCCAACATTTCAATTTATTTCCACATATGACAGTCTTAGAAAACTTAACACTTTCACTTACAAAAGTACGTCACATGGAGGAAGAAAAAGCCAATGAAATAGCTTGTAACTATCTTACAAGAGTTGGCTTATTAGATAAAAAAGACGAATATCCAAATAAACTTTCAGGTGGACAAAAACAAAGGGTAGCGATTGCGAGAAGCTTATGTACAAGCCCTGAAATCATGCTTTTTGATGAACCAACAAGTGCCTTGGATCCAGAAATGGTTATTGAAGTATTAGAAGTTATGCAACAACTTGCTAAAGAAGGAATGACAATGATTGTTGTTACTCATGAAATGGGCTTTGCTAAAACAGTTGCTGATCGTGTTATTTTCTTAGAAAATGGTAAAATCGTTGAAGAAAATGATGCAAAAGCTTTCTATGAAAATCCTAAAACTGAACGTGCTCAAGATTTCTTAAAGAAGGTTATGCACTAATGAAACTACAACGTTTTGAAGTAGAGTCTTATATGACTTTGCATGAAAATAACTGTCGCTATAACTTGGCAGATACAGTTGCTAAATCTTTAACTTTAAAGGAATTATTAGCGTATGATAAAAAAGATTCATTAGAAGATTTAATGAATCTTTCTTTAGATTATGGTGCTATTGAAGGTTCTCATGAATTAAAAAAAGGTATTTTAAGTTTATATCAAAGTGGTGATGATGAAGAAATTGCTATTTGCCATGGTGGTGTCAATGCCAATGAACTTGTTTTAATGACATTACTTTCAACAAATGATCATATTTTATCATTTTTACCAACGTATCAACAACTTTATAGTTTTCCTGAATCTTTAGGGGTAGAAGTTGATTTTATTCATTTAAAAGAAGAAAATGAATGGAAAATTGATTTTGAAGAATTAGAAAAAAATATTAGAGAAAATACAAAAATGATTTGTTTGAATTTACCAAACAATCCTACAGGAACAACTTTAGATCATGAAGAAATGCAACAACTGATTCAAATATGTAAAAAGCATGATCTCTATGTTCTTGTTGATGAAATCTATCGAGGACTTTATCAAGAAGAATCCATTAGTGATCTTTATGAAAAAGGAATAGCAACCTCAGGACTTTCTAAAGTTTTATCAACTCCTGGACTTCGTATTGGTTGGATCAAAACAAAAGATAAAGAACTTATTCGTTTAATCAATGAAAGACGTGATTATTCAATTATTAGTAGTGGACCAATCAATGATTATTTAGGGGCACTTACTTTAAAATATAGTAAAGAGATTTTATCTAGAAATCGTGAAATTTTAGAAGAAAATAAAAATTATTTAAGAAAATGGTTAAAAGATCATTCCCATCTTTCTTGTGTTATTCCAAAATATGGAACAGTTTGTTTCCTAAAATATGATTACAAAATAGATTCAAATACTTTCTGTGAAAAGTTACAAGAAGAAACAGGGGTCTTCTTTGTACCGGGATGTTGTTTTGATGTGGAAAATCATCTACGTTTTGGACTTGCAAATGATTCACAAATTGTCAAAGAAGGTTTAGAAGTATTTTCAAATTGGTTAAAAAAATTAGACACTTCAAGATAAAGAAGTGTCTTTTATTATTTTAAAACAATAAATTGCACTTAAAGTTAAGGTTGTAATCAATCCTGTAAATAAACTAATCAAAATAGCGTTAACATAAAGATAATGAGATAAAGTATAAGTTAAGATAATTTCTAAAGTACATTCAATCATAGAGATGATAAACATCACTTTATTTTTATTTTTAGCTTGTAAAATTGTAGAAAGGGGTGTTTGTAAATAAAATAGTAAAAAAGGGAAAGACATGTATTTTAATTGTTGATAGCCACTTGTTGTATTGTAAAGAATCATAAGGGATCGTTTTGGAAAAAAATAGAAAATTAAAGTAAAAGGAAGACCAATAAGAAAACAAATAAGTAAAGCATAAAGAAGATGTAAAAAAGTATTACTTTTATGATAATAAAGATCATCTGTAGCAATAGGCAAGTAGAGGCGATAGATGATCGTACAAAAAAAGGTAGGTGTGACAAGCATCGAGACGACATAGCCAGAAAGGATGGCATATTGGTCTTGGATAAAGTTTTGAGTTAAACCAAGTCGAGTTAAAACATGAATTAAAAGAATGGGCTCTAAAAAATTCATAAAACAATGGTAAAGTCGAGAACCTGTTAAAGGCAAAGAAATGTTTAAAAGATCTTTCATAATCAAGTTTTGTTTATTTATGTTTTTTAAAGGAGTAAAAGAATATCTTTTACGACTTAAAAGAAGTAGATAGATAATTGACATCAATTCACCAAAACTCATTGATAAATAAGCGATTGTTACTAAAAAAGGTAAGGATGAACTTAAAGGAGTTTTTAAAAATAAATAAGTAAATAATAAACGTGAAGTTTCTTCGACAATTTGGCTTTTAGCAATGACATAGACATGCCCTTTAGCTAAATAATAGTTTTTAATAATACCACTGATAGCAATCAATGGAATAAAAATTAAAAAGGATAAAATGGGATAAAGAGTATAATCGTTTTTTAATAAAGAATGAGCAATGAAAGGACTTAAAATAAAAAGGGTTCCACAAATAACAATGACAGAAAAAAAGGATAGAATAATTGCAGTAATAATGACTTTGTAGTTTTTATATTTTGGATGTAATATAAGACGAAAAACAGCAGAAGGAATCCCAACCTGTCCAAGTGTTAAACACAAAGAAAGTGTTGGCATAATGACAAGATATAATGACATGGCTTCTAAAGGAAGAAGCCTGGAAAGCAACATTCTATTTAAAATACTAAATATTTTAGAGATAGTTGAACTAGCAGAAAGAATAATGAATGAATTGATAAGTTTTCTTTTCATAAAAGACTTCCTTTATGTCGAATTTTCATCTATAATAGACGAAGTGGGAGTTGGTTTATCGTGAATGAAAAACTGGATTATAAATTTGGTAAATATGATTTAGATTTTCTAATCAAATTAAAAGCTCATGAGTTTCGTAAGCAAAAAATAGATAATATATCCGAAAAAGAAATAAGAAATTATTTATTCAATATTAAATGGAAATCTCAAAAGAGTCTACCAATGTGTGATATTATTGATGATGTAATGAATTTACAATTTTCGGAAATTTTTGATTATTTAAGTATACAAGCAGTTAAAGAAGCAAGTACACTCGATTTAGCAGCATTTCAAGAATTCATTTCAAAATAGTTGGTAACAACTATTTTTTATTTAAGGAGATTTTATGAACTGGGATATAAAAGAAATACATAACTATAATGAATATATGCAAAAGTATTCAATACATTCTTTACTTGCAAAGATTTTTGCACAAAGAAAATATAATGAACAAGATATTCAAGGACATACTTCAAAAAGATTGATTTATCATGATTTTTCATTGTTTTTAGATGCGGATTTAGTTTTAGATCGTATACAAGAAGCTTTGGAAAATGATGAAAAAATATGTATTTATGGAGATTATGATTGTGATGGAATCTTGTCAACAGCCATTCTTGTTCAAGCTTTTTTAGAATTAGGGAAAAAAGTAGGGTATCATATTCCTAATCGTTTTGAAGATGGTTATGGACTAAATAAAGAAAGAGTTCAACAAATGTATGAAAAAGGGTATTCTTTGTTAATTACAGTAGATAATGGTATTAAAGCGTATGAAGCTATTGATTTAGCTAATGAACTTGGTATTGATGTTGTTGTTATTGATCATCATGATTATGACGAATTGCCGGATGCATGTGCAATCATTCATACAAAAATGTCACCGGATTATCCATTTAAAGAAATATGTGGAGGTTTTTTAGCGTATAAACTTGCCAGTAGTTTGCTTGGAAAACATGATAAATATTTATTTTCTTTAGCAGCTATTACGACGATTTCAGATATGATGCCTTTAGTTGATGAAAATAAATCGCTTGTTTCGCGAGGTCTGCAATTTATGAATGAAGAAAAATATCTTCAATTAGAACTTTTAATTGGTGAAAATCAAAAATATAATACAACAACTTTAGGTTTTAATATTGCACCTAAAATCAATTCCTTTGGAAGACTACCAGAACTTGTTAATCCAAATCATTTAGTACGTTATTTTTTAAAGGATGTCGATCAAAAATTTGCAATCCAAATTTCTCAATACGCTAAAAAAATCAATAGCAAAAGACAATCTCTTACAAATGAACAATATAAAAATATTTTAGAAAATAGTCAAAAAGATGAATTTTTATATAGCTATAATCAAGAAGTTCATGAAGGAATTGTAGGCTTAATTGCTGGTAAGTATACTCATGAATTTCAAAAGCCAAGTTTTGTTATGAAATATGATGAAAAAAAGGAAGTGTATCGAGGAAGTGCCAGAAGTATTGAAAGTATTCCTTTAAATCAAATCTTTGATGATTTAAAAGATTATTTTGTACAATATGGTGGACATGCTTTAGCGGGTGGTTTTCAAGTAGCAAAAGATGAAGTGTTAACTTTAAAAGAAGCATTGCATACCTACTTAACAACACATACTTTTTCTAATGAAAAAGTTCTTGAAGGAATTCAAATTGAATTAAATGAGCTTACTTTACCAGCAGTAAAAGAATTAGAATTGTTAGAGCCGTATGGTCAATATAATGAAGAAATGAAATTTGTTTTAAAAGATATTACGAATTTTACCAGTCGTGTATTATCTGATGGGAAACATTTACGTTTCGATATTCCTCTAAATAAAGGGAATTTACAAGCACTTTATTTTAATTGTTCGAAAGAAATTGAGCAATTACAACAAAAAAAGACAATTTCTTTAATAGGAACTTTAAAAATTAATAAATATTTAAATACAGAATCAATAAATATGATTATAGAGGATATGAAATAGTTTCCTTGATAATAAAAGTTTGTTATAATAGAAATAGGAGGAGTACATAAAATGGACTTTAAAAAATATATTGAAGATATTAAAGATTTCCCTGAAGAAGGAATTATCTTTAGAGATGTAACACCTTTATTAAAAGATAAAGAAGCTTATAAAGAATCAATTGACACATTCGCTAAATGGATCGATGGACTTGGAGTTCAAGTAGATGTTGTTGCTGGTCCTGAAGCAAGAGGTTTTTTATTTGGATGTCCTGTTGCTTACAAAGTAAATGCAGGGTTTGTACCTGTTAGAAAACCAGGAAAATTACCAAGAGAAACAGTTTCAACAAGTTATGATTTAGAATATGGAAAAAATGAAGTTCATATTCATGCTGATAGTATCAAACCTGGTGAAAATGTTGTTATTATTGATGATTTACTTGCTACAGGTGGAACAGTTGAAGCAACTATTCAACTTGTTGAACAACTTGGTGGTAAAGTTGTAGGAATTGCCTTTTTAATTGAACTTGAAGCTCTAAAAGGTAGAGAAAAATTAAAAGACTATAATGTCTATTCAGTATTAACTTATTAAATAAAAGAGAGGAAACTCTCTTTTATCATATGAGGGGGTTATAATATGAAAGAGTTTAAAAAAGCTGGAGATAAAGTCACTATAGAAGATGTCTATGAATCATGTAGACGCTATATTACCAATGAAGATGATATGAAGCTTATTAAAAAAGCTTATGATTATATCATGGTTAAACACGAAGGACAAAAACGTAAAAGTGGAGAACCTTATACAATTCATTTGATTTGGGTTGCTTATATTTTATCAACATTACAAACAGGACCACTTACCATTACAGCGGGTCTTTTACACGATGTCATGGAAGATTGTGATGTATCACGTGAAGAAATGGTGAAAGAATTTGGAGAAGAAGTAACGACCCTTGTTGAAGGTGTTACGAAGATTTCTAAAATGCCATTTAAAGATGAAGCAGATGTATATGCTGAAAATCATCGTAAAATCTATATTGCGATGGCTAAAGATATACGTGTTATCTTGATCAAATTTGCCGATCGTTTACACAATATGCGTACATTACAATTCATGCCCCCAGAAAAACAAAAACGTATTTCTCGAGAAACTTTAGAAGTCTATACACCGATTGCTCATCGTTTAGGGTTGAGCGATATTAAAACAGAATTGGAAGATCTTTCTTTATCTTATTTAGATCCAATTGCTTATCATGATATTGCGAGACTTCTTCAAACAAAACAAGATGAACGAAAAGAATCTGTGGCGAAGATGATGGAAGAAGTTGAAAACTTATTAAAGGAAAATCATTATCAATATCGTATTTTAGGTCGTGCGAAATCTATCTATAGTATTTATAAGAAGATGTTTAAAAAACATAAACGTTTTGATGAACTTTATGATCTTTATGCACTCCGTATTATTTTACAAAATAAACTTGATTGTTATAGTGTTTTAGGATTGATTCATGATCATTATCGTCCAATTCCAGGACGTTTTAAAGATTATATTGCTATGCCTAAACCAAATATGTATCAATCACTTCATACTTCTGTTATTGGCGAAGATGGTAATACTTTTGAAATCCAAATTCGTACTGAAGAAATGGATGAGCTTGCTGAACTTGGGGTTGCTGCTCATTGGCGTTATAAAGAAGGCAAAGGTTATTCTGCCAAAGCGGAACAAAAAGAAATTGGAGAAAAACTTCAATGGTTACGAGAATTTATTTCTTTGTCAGATGATATCAAAGATGGCGATGCCAAAGAATACTATGACTCCATTTCTCGTGATATTTTTGAAGCAAATGTTTATGTTTTAACACCACAAGGGAAAATTGTTGAACTTCCTAACGGTTCAACACCAGTTGATTTTGCTTATCGTATTCATACAGAAGTTGGACATCATACAGTTGGTGCGATTGTCAATAATGTCATGGTGCCTATCGATACAAAATTAAATACAGGGGATGTTTGTGAAATCAAAACCAACAAACAATCCGCTGGACCAAGTGAAGATTGGTTGAAATTTGTAAGAACTGCAGGAGCTCGTAATAAAATTCGTACTTTCCTCGCTAAAAAAGAAGCTGAAACTAAGAAAGATACGATTGAAGATGGTAAGAAAATCTTAAAAGATGAAATCAAAAAACGTGGACTTGATGAAAAGAAATTCTTGGATCCAGAAACTTATAAAACATATTTAGGGGCTTTTGGAGCAAGAAGTTTAGATGATATTTTCTATTTTATTGGAAAGAAAAATCTTTCAGTAGCAACACTTTTAGAAAAAGTAAATCCAAAGAAAACAGGTTTCTTTGATAACTTATCTAAAATCTTACAAAGAAATAATGAACAAAGAGAAAAATTAGAAAAAACGACATCTAATAATGGAGTTGTTGTTAAAGGTGTTTCAGGATTAAAGATTCAACTTTCTAAATGTTGTAATCCAATTCCTGGAGATCAAATTACTGGTTATGTTTCTCAAGGACAAGGAATCAAAGTTCATCGTGTGGATTGTCCAAATATTAAACAAAAAGAAATTCAAAGCCGTTTAATTGATGTTTATTGGGATTTTGCATCACTTTCTAATTTGAAATTTGATGCTGATTTACAAATTGATGGCTTAGATCGTACAAATTTATTAAATGATATTATTACGGTTTTAGGACAAATGAAAATCAATATTTTAAATATTCATGCGGATGCATCAGATGATGGTAGAGCTTTAATTAAATTAAAGATTGGTGTTGATGATGCTGAACATTTAAATCGTGCAATTGCTAATCTAGAACGTATTCAAGGAATCTATGAAATTAAAAGAGTTATTCATTAGAATTATAGTTTCAAACTATAATTCTTTTTTTGAAGAAAAACTACGAAAGACGAAAAAAATTTAAGAATCCGTAATACAATAAACAAGTTGTTGATGGTTTTAAACAAGAAATAAAAGAAGAAACAAAGAGTATATTTTCTAAAGAAAATGGTAAGAAATTTAAAAAATATTTCTTTTGGTTTATACTGTTACTGTTTTATTGCTGACATTATTACTAAAATAGTTATTTGCTTTCTTTGTTTTAGGGTTGCTTATTTTTGTAGAAACCCTTTATTATTTATCAATTATCTATTTATACATTAAAAAAATCTATCTAAGCGATAGATTTTTTTATAATAAATGAATATTATTTTTTTCACATTCATCAATCATTTCTTGTGGCCAAATACTTGCTTGAACTTCACCGATATGAGCACGGTTTAAAAGTAACATACAAAGTCTTGATTGACCAATACCGCCACCAATTGTGTAAGGTAATTCTTTATTGATGATAGCTCGATGATATGGAAGATTTAAACGATCTTCACAGTTTTCTTTTTTGAGTTGTTCTACTAAAGAATCTTCATCCACACGGATACCCATTGATGAGATTTCTAAGGCACATTGTAATGGTTCGTACCAGAATAACAAGTCACCATTTAGTTTCCAATCATCATAGTCTGGTGCACGTCCATCATGTTTTTGCCCGCTTTGTAAAACATTACCGATTTGCATAACAAAGACACATCCGAATTCTTTACAAATTTTATTTTCTCTTTCTTTAGCTGCTAAATCAGGATATTGATTTTCTAATTCTTGTGCAGTAATGAAATGGACACGATCTGGTAAACGATTAACAACATGAGGGTATTTATACCAAACTTCATGTTCCATATGTTTAATGACTTTAAAAATCTTTTTAACATGATTTTTTAATGTTGTAATATTGCGATCTTCTTTTTCGATGACACGTTCCCAATCCCATTGATCAACATAGTAAGAATGTAGATTATCAACTTCTTCATCTTTTCTAATAGCGTTCATATTTGTATAAAGTCCTTCACGAACACCAAAACCATATTTTTTAAGTGCCATTCTTTTCCATTTAGCAAGAGAATGAACGACTTCAATATCATCGTTTTCAAAACAACTGATTTGGAAAGAAACAGGTTTTTCAACACCATTTAAGTTATCATTTAAACCACTGCTTTTTTGGACAAAAAGAGGTGCTGAAATTCTTTCTAACATTAAAGCTCTTCCAAATTCTTTTTGAAATGTATCCCTTATGTATTTAATTGCTTCTTGTGTTTGTCTTAAAGATAACACAGGATCATAGTTTTCTGGAATAATGAGATTCATTTTAATTTTTTCCCCCTTAATAATATGTTCTATTTTATCATTTATCTAGATATATGAAAGATAATAATAAAAAATTATTATAGCTATAAAAGTGTTTCAAATGTATTCACTTGTTGTCAATTGCCTTTCTTTTCTGTATAATAAGAAAAAATGAAAAGTAGGTGTAAACATGAGAAATTTAGAACATGTCAAACATGTTATTATAAAAATTGGTTCGACTTCTTTGTGTAATGGAGGTGGACAACTAGATAAAGAAAGAATTTTAAAACTCATCCAACAAATAGCTATTTTAAAACGTAAAGGGTTAAAAGTAACACTTGTTTCATCAGGAGCGATTTCTTCAGGAATGGGTGTTTTAAATTTAAGTGAAAAACCTAAAGAAATTTCTAAAAAACAAGCACTTGCGGCTATTGGACAAGCACATTTGATGCAAATTTATGAAGATTTATTTTCATTGTTCCATTTAAAATGTGCACAGATTTTATTAAATCATGATGATTTTGATCATCGTAAACGTTTGATGAATTTAAGCTATGCTTTATCTTCTATTTTAGATTATGATGTGATTCCTATTATTAATGAAAATGATACATTAGCGGTAGATGAAATCAAAGTAGGAGATAATGATACATTATCTGCCTTACTATTACCTATTGTGGATGCACAATTACTTGTTTTAGTTTCAGATATTGATGGACTTTATAATGATAATCCTCATACCAATTCCAATGCAAAATTATTAAGTGATATTGAACTTGTGGATGATAAAATTATGAACTTTGCGAAAGATTCAAGTAGTCAATTTGGTACAGGTGGGATGGTGACAAAATTACGTGCTGCAAAAATCGTTAATGATTATGGAGGAGATATGGCCATCGTTAATGGCAACAATGAAACAGCTCTTATTGATTTATTAGAAGGAAAACAAATTGGCACATATTTTAGTGGAAAAGCGGGTCGTACTTTAAGTGCTAGAGATCATTGGATCATGTATCGTAGTTCTCCTAAGGGAAAAGTCATTGTTGATGATGGTGCATGTGAGGCTTTAAAAACACATACAAGTTTACTACCTAAAGGAATCAAAGAAGTTGAAGGTTCATTTATGCAAGGTAGTGTCATTGATGTTCTTTCTTTTAAAGGACAACTCATTGCTAGAGGTATTACGAATTATTCAAGTGATGAGTTAAAATTGATTAAAGATCATCATAGTAATGAAATAGAAAGTATTTTACATTATAAAGATTATGATGAAGTGATTCATGCGGATAATCTAGTCATTAATAAGGGGTGAAATTATGATTAGGGAACAACTTAAAGAAGCTAAAAAAGCATGTCGTTTTATGCAAAATGTTAAACCAGAAGTAAAAAATAAAGCTTTAAAAAATATTTCTGAGGCATTAATTCAAAAAAGTGAATTGATTATTCAAGAAAATCAAAAAGATATTGCAGAAGCTAAAAATAATGGTATTAAAGAATCAATGGTTGATCGTTTATTATTAAATAAAGAACGTATTGAAGCGATGGCAAAAGATATTTTAAAAGTAATTGATTTACAAGATCCTATTGGAACTCTTGTAAGAGAAATTAAAAGACCCAATGGTTTAGTGATTCAACAAATCAAAATTCCTTTAGGAGTGATTGGGGTAATTTATGAATCAAGACCTAATGTAACAGTAGATATTGCCAGTTTATGTATTAAAACAAACAATGTTTGTGTTTTAAAAGGTGGTAAAGAAGCCATTCATTCAAATCGCATCTTAGTTCGAATTATAAATGAGGCTATTCAAGATGTTTTACCAGCACATACGGTTACTCTTATTGAAACAAAAAAACGTGAAGAAACTTTAGATTTAATTCAAGCCCATGATTATGTAGATGTCATTATTCCTCGTGGAAGTGCAGGGCTTATTCAATATGTTGTTAAAAATGCAACTGTTCCAGTAATTGAAACAGGAGCAGGAGTTTGTCATCTTTATGTTGATCAAGAAGCCAATCTTGATATGGCTTTAGAAATTGCAAAAAATGCAAAGATCCAAAGACCATCTGTATGTAATGCAATTGAAACGATTCTTGTTCATCAAAAAGTAGCACCAGAATTCTTACCAAAACTTCAAGAAATATTTAAAAATGTACAAATCTATGGTGATGAAAAAACAAGAAAAATCATAGATTGTCTAGAAGCTACTGAAAAAAATTATGCTACAGAATATGATGATTATATTTGTAATATAAAAGTTGTAGATGATATTGAAGAAGCGATTGAACATATTTATAACTATTCAACAAAACATTCAGAATCGATTATTACCGAAAATAAAGAAACAGCAAAATATTTCATGGAGTCTTTAGATTCGGCTTGTGTTTATCATAATGCTTCTACACGTTTTAGTGATGGGGGAGAGTTTGGTTTTGGGGCAGAAGTTGGTATTTCTACACAAAAACTTCATGCTAGAGGCCCACTTGGTTTACAGGAAATTACTTCTACAAAATATATGATTTATGGAAATGGTCAAGTAAGGAGCTAAGCTCCTTCTTTTTTTATAGGAAATTAATTAGTGTACTAATTATATTGACATTAGTTAGTGCACTAATTATAATATTTAGTATACTAACTAATAAAAGGAGGCATCTTATGGATCCATTGGAATTTGAGGATATTAAAGAGATCTTTCTACAATTTAAATCTCTCCATAAAAATATTCATGAGTTCACAAGTAAAAAAAGTAATATACAAGGCTTATCAGCTGATCAATGTTATTTGTTAGGTCTGATTGATCATTTTGGTCATCCTAATCAAAAAATTCTTGCAGAACGTTTAAAAATTACACCAGCTACATTATCAGTAAGATTACAACGTTTAGAAAAGGCGGGTTTTATTGAAAAAATTGTAAGTAAGCAAGATAAAAGAAATATTACTTTGCATATTACAGAAAAAGGAAATAAAGAAATTGAAAGTTGTAAAGATGGTATTAAAATGTTTACAACACGTTTGTTTGATGGAATAAATAAAGAAGATTTAGATAGAATGAAAACGTATTGTCAAATCTTTGAAAAGAATATTCGTTTAATGAAGGAGGAGTTAGATGTTCAAGATTAAAGGATATTTAAAGAAATTCTGGTATTTAATTCTTGCTTGTATTTGTTTATTGTTTGTACAAGCACAAACAGAATTAACTTTACCAGATTATATGAGTGATATTGTTTCAGTGGGAATTCAAGCAGGGGGATTTGCTTCACCTGTTTCAGATGTTTTAACGGAAGAAACTTATCAACATTTATTATTGTTTGTTGATCAAAAGGATCAAAAAACAGTAAAAAAAGATTATAAAAAAGTTAGTAAAGTCAATCAAGATATCATTGATACATTTCCTAAGGCTAAAGGAAAAACAGTTTATCAATTGAAAGATTTATCAAGTGATGAAGAAAGTGAATTAGAAGATATTTTAATGAAACCGATGTTAATTATTACTTCGCTTGATAGTATGGATACTTCTAGTAAAGAGTATCAAGAAAAATTTGGACAATTACCTCCAAATATGAGTGTTTATGATGCGATTTCTTTTATGGATGAAAGTCAAAAATCAAAGATGTTTGAAGACATGGATACAAGAATAGATACAATGGGTGAAAGTACTTTAAAAATTGCAGCCGGTAATGGTGTTAAAGCTGAATATAAAAAATTAGGTGCTGACATTGACAAAGTACAAACCGATTATATTTTTAAAACAGGTTTAAAGATGTTAGGAATTGCTTTACTTGGAACAGTGGCTGCAATTTCAGTTGCTTTCTTTGCGACAAAAGTTGGTGCTGGTGTAGCACGTGCTTTAAGAAAAGATGTTTTTGAAAAAGTAGAAAGCTTTTCTAATGAAGAATTTAATCATTTTTCAACAGCGTCACTTATTACACGTACAACAAATGATATTACTCAAGTACAAATGGTGACAATGATGCTTTTACGTATTGTATGTTTTGCACCAATTATTGGTATTGGGGCTTTAATTAAAGTTTTAAAAGAATCACCATCAATGACATGGATCATTGCAGTTGTTATTCTTGTTATTTTTGGTGTGATGGCGGTTGCGTTTGCAGTTGTTATGCCAAAATTCAAAATTATTCAAAATTTAATTGACTGTTTAAATCTCACAATGCGTGAAAATTTATCAGGAATGCTTGTTATTCGTGCTTTTGGTAATGAAAAACATAGTGAAGATCGTTTTGATAAAGCCAACAAAGATGTTACAAATTTAAACTTATTTGTTAATAGATCAATGGCTTCTATTATGCCAATTATGATGTTTATCTTTAATGTCGTTACTTTAGTAATTGTCTATTATGGTTCTAAACAAATCGATTTAGGTAATTTAGCAATTGGACAAATGATGGCCTTTATGCAATATGCAATGCAAATTATTATGGCCTTTTTAATGATTGCAATGATTGCTATTATGTTACCTCGAGCTAGTGTTGCTGCTAACCGTGTTTATGAAATCATTGAAACTAAGCCAACGATTCAAGATCCAACAAATCCAGTTGCTTTAGATGAAAGTAAAAAAGGACTTGTTGAATTTAATCATGTTTCATTTGCTTATCCAGGGGCGAGTGAACCGGTTTTAAAAGATATTGATTTTGTTGCTAAACCTGGACAAACAACAGCCTTTATTGGCTCTACTGGTTCAGGAAAATCAACACTTATTAATTTAGTACCTCGTTTTTATGAAGTCAGTGAAGGAAGTATTAAGGTTGCAGGGGTTGATGTTCGTGAGATGACACAACATGAATTACGTGATCGTATTGGACTTGTTCCTCAAAAAGGAAACTTATTTTCTGGAACAATTCGTTCTAATTTAAAATATGGTGCACCAGAGGCAACAGATGAAGAATTAGAAGAAGTGATTCGAGTTGCTCAAGCAAAAGAATTTATTGATCAAAAAGAAGAACGTTTTGATATGAAAATTTCACAAGGTGGAACAAACGTTTCTGGTGGTCAAAAACAAAGACTTGCGATTGCTCGTGCTATTGCAAAAAATCCAGATATTTATATTTTTGATGATAGTTTTTCAGCACTTGATTTCAAAACAGATGCTAAACTTCGTCAAGAATTAAATCAACTTGTTAAAAAGACAAAAAGTACAGTTTTATTAGTAGGACAACGTATTGCTTCTATTATGGATGCAGACCAAATCATTGTCCTTGATGAAGGAAGAATTGTTGGTAAAGGAACACATGATGAATTAATGAAATCATGTCAGGTTTATCAAGAAATTGCCTATTCTCAATTATCTAAGGAGGAACTAAGTCATGAGTAATGAAAGAAGAAGACAAGGGCCTCGTGGACCAATGGGTCATGGAATGAGAGGTAATGGTGAAAAAGCCAAGAATTTTAAAGGAACATTAAAAAAATTATTTGTTTATTTAAAACCTTATTATTTTAAATTAGTGGTTGTTATTATTTTTGCAGCTGGTTCAACAGTATTTACGATTGTAGGACCAAAGATCCTAGCAAAAGCAACAGATAAATTATCTGAAGGAATTATGGCCAAGGTAACAAATACCGGTGGAATTGATTTTGATTATATTGGTATGATCTGTTTGATTCTTGTTGGTTTCTATCTTGTCAGTGCACTCTTTAGTTTTATTCAAGGATTTATTACATCTTCGATTTCACAAAAAGTTGCTTATGATTTAAGAAGCTCTTTATCTAAGAAGATGTCAAGAATGCCTTTAAGTTATTTTGATAGACATTCTAGTGGAGACACTTTAAGTAGAGTAACCAATGATATTGATACAATTGCCCAATCACTCAATCAAAGTTTATCGCAAGTGATTACATCTTCTGTTACAGTTGTTGGAATCTTTATTATGATGCTTACGATTTCAGTAAAGATGACTTTGATTGCGGTACTTGTTTTACCACTTTCGATGTTACTTATTATGTTTGTTATGAAACATTCACAAAAGTATTTTAGTAGACAACAAAAAAGTTTAGGGGATGTCAATGGTCATATTGAAGAAATGTATGGTGCTCATGATGTTGTCAAAGCATTTAATGGGGAAGAAGATTCTGTTAAAACTTTTAATGAATATAATGATGCGCTTTATGATTCAGCATGGAAATCTCAATTTTTATCAGGTTTAATGCAACCTTTAAGTAACTTTGTAGGAAACTTAGGATATGTAAGTGTTTGTTTATTAGGTGGTTTTTTAGCAGGGGGTAATACGATTACGATTGGTGATATTCAAGCCTTTATCCAATATGTACGCCAATTCAATCAACCAATTGCCCAACTTGCTCAAACAATGAATATGTTACAAAGTACAGCTGCCGCTGCGGAACGTGTTTTTGAATTCTTAGAGGAAGAAGAATTAGAACCTGAAACAGTTAAAATTGAAACAGATGAAGTTGAAAAATTACATGGTTCAGTTACTTTCAATCAAGTTAATTTTGGTTATTTACCAGAAAAAACAATTATTCATGATTTCAATATGCATGTTCATGCTGGACAAACAGTCGCTATTGTTGGTCCAACAGGAGCAGGAAAAACAACGATTGTTAAATTGTTGATGCGCTTTTATGAATTAAATAAAGGTTCAATTATGATCGATGGTCATGATATTAAAGATTTTTCAAGACATGATTTAAGAAGTTTGTTTGGAATGGTTTTACAAGATACATGGCTTTTTAATGGAACAATTAAAGAAAACTTGATGTATGGTAAATTAGATGCCAGTGATGAAGAAGTAAAAAATGCCTGTGAAATGGCGTATGTAGATCATTTTGTCAATACTTTAGAAGATGGTTATGATACGGTTCTTGATGAAGAAACATCAAATATTTCACAAGGACAAAAACAATTATTAACGATTGCTAGAGCGTTTCTAAAAGATCCTAAAATTCTTATTTTAGATGAAGCAACTTCTTCAGTTGATACTCGTACAGAAGTTCTTATACAAAAAGGTATGGAAAAATTAATGGAAGGACGTACAAGTTTTGTTATTGCACATCGTTTATCAACAATTCGTGATGCCAATACAATCATTGTCATGAAAGATGGTGATATTGTAGAAATTGGTAATCATGATGAATTGTTAGAAAAAGGTGGATTCTATGCCTCTCTTTATCAATCACAATTTGAAGGTAGTGAAATTTAGAAGCAAAGAAATTTGCTTCTTTTTCTTTTCAAAACATGTTTATATATGGTATAGTACATGCCGAGGGGATGATGTTATGGTGAAAAGAAAACCACAATATGTCAAAATTAAAGAATATATTATTCAAAATATTGAAGATGAAAAATATAATGAAAATGAACAAATTGAAAGTGAACATGCTTTGTGTGAACTTTTTGGTGTTACCCGAATGACAGTGCGCCAAGCTTTAACAGATTTAATCAATGAAAACATAATCTATTCTGTTCCTAAAGTTGGCTCATTTGTTTGTAAAAAATCCAGATTTAAAAGTTTTGATGGATTAAACAGTGTTACAGAAGACTGTGCTAAGAAAAAAGAAGATTGTACAAGTCATGTTGTTTTAAATGAACTTGAAGAAGCTACAGATTTAATGAAAAAAGAAATGGCTTTAGAAGATAATAAAGTATGGCACGTTAAACGTGTAAGACTTGTAAACGGAGAGCCTTTATGTTTTGAAGATGATTACTGTAATTATGATTTAACAGGAGATATTCCTTTAGAAGTATCCAGTACATCTTTATTTAATCATTTTGAAAATGATCTCAATTTACATATTGCTTTTTCCGATCAACAAATTGATGCGGTTTTAGCGGGTGAAGAATTAGGAAAATATTTACAAGTTGATCCAGTGACACCTTTGCTTAGAGTTTTATCGATTACATGCTTACATAATGGTAAATGTATTGAATATGGGTATACTTATTATCGTGTAGACAAGTATACTTTTAACCAAGTTGCATATCGTAGAAAATAAAAGGATGTTGTCAAATCCGTTTGGTTTGTTATAATGAGAATGTTAAAAAGGAGATTTTAGATGAATTATTTATATATTGCATTAATATCAATGGTACCTTTAATTGAACTTAGAGGAGCAATTCCTGTTTCTCAAGGATTAGGATTACCAATTATTCCATCTTATATTGTTTGTATTTTAGCAAATATGGTACCTGTACCTTTTATTTACTTATTTGCTAGAAAGGTTTTAGTATGGGGTTGTGATAAACCAGTTATTGGTAAATTTTTCACTTGGTGTTTAGACAAAGGTGAAAGAGGTGGAAAGAAACTTCAAGAAAAAGTAGGAAGAAGTACTTTTGTTGCTTTATTATTATTTGTAGGAATTCCACTTCCAGGGACAGGTGCATGGACAGGAACACTTGCAGCTAGTATTTTAGATATGGATTTTAAATCAACAACGATTGCCGTTATGCTAGGAGTTTTACTTGCTGGTGTAATTATGATGGTGGTTAGCTTTTTAGGATTTTCATTAATTTAGAAGTATCTTTATACTTCTTTTTTTGTAAGGAGGACGTGTATGAACGTAGAAATTATTAATGTTGGAACAGAATTGTTACTTGGAGAAATTGTCAATACCAATGCAACCTATTTACAAAAAATGTGTAAAGAATTAGGTTTTAATGTTTTCTTTCAAACAGTGGTGGGAGATAATCCCCAAAGATTTTTAGATTGTTTAGATATCGCTTTTAATAGAGGGTGCGATTGTGTTATTACCACAGGAGGATTAGGACCTACTGAAGATGATCTCACGAAAGAATTATCAGCAAAATATTTAGGATTAGAAATGATTTTTGATGAAGATGAAGCAAAGAAAGTCAATGATAAATGTTGCTTTGTAACACAACTTGATAAAGTTAGTGATAATAACTTTAAACAAGCTTACTTTCCTAAAAATTGTTATGTGTTAGATAATCCTATTGGAACAGCCAATGGTTGTGTGATGTCTAAAGATAAAAAAATGATTGTTAATCTTCCTGGACCCCCTAAAGAGATGACTTATGTAGTTGATCATCAACTAAAACCTTATTTAGAAAAATATCGTCAAGCGAAAATTTATACGTACGATTTAGTAACACAAGGCATTGGTGAATCAGCAGCGGCTACTTTGATTGATGATATTGTTCAAAGTCAAAAAGATATTTCTATTGCTTTGTATGCTTCTGAAGAGTATGTAAGGGTAAGACTAGGGGTTAAAGCAAAACATCAAAGTGAAGCCGATGAATTTGTTAAACAAACAAAGAAAATGATTGAAGAAAAATTAAAGGATTATCTTGTAGAAAATCCTAATTTGTTTGAAGAAGTGATGAAAAAGGTCAATGGTTTTACGATTTTAAATGAATGTGATTTTTTATTAAGTGATTATTTTGTTAATAATGGAGGGCCAGTCTTTATTCATTTAACTTTGAAGGAACATCCATTAGGTGAAATTGTTCATGTGTTATTAAAATATAAAGAAAAAGAAATATCTTTCGATATTCCTTTACTTGTCAAAGCGAGTCTTTCTTTACCTAAATTAGAATCTAAATTGATTTATCAAATTGATCAATTAATTCGATAAATTTTAAAGTTGCTTGTGATAAGCTTCTTCTTTTAAGATAAGCATAGCCAATGCTTCTTGAAGGAAGGGGCTTTTTTAATTGTATTTCATAAACTTTATTTTTATCTAAAAAATCATGGGAGAATTCTTTAACAACACACGCATTTCCTAAATTGGCATGAGTAAATTCTAAGAGTAAGTGATGCGCTCCTAATTCCATTTCAGGATTTAATAAAATTCCATGTTTTGCAAAGTATTTATCAATATAATTTCTTGAATTACTTGATTTTTCTAAAAGAATAAGATTCTTTTTCGCAATTTCTTGATAGCTGTAAAGATGATCATCTTTTTCTTTAGAGATAAAGATATCATGAATTGTTAAACATTCTTTCATCGCTAGGCTTTCATCATCAAAAGGAAGATTGATAAAGGCAAGATCAATCGTTCCATTTTTTAAATGTTCAACTGTTTCAATAGAAGTTCCATTGACAACATTGATTTTGATTGTTGGATAAAGATGATGAAATTGTTTTAATAAATCAATTAAGTAATTTTCACAAATTGAATCACCAGCACCAATATTTAACTGTCCTGAAAGTAATTCGTTATAATGAGAAAGTTCATTTTCAACACTGGTAATTAAAGCAAGGGCTTCAGTAATGTTTTTATGAAGGAGCATACCTTCTTTAGTAAGAGTAACACCTTTGTTTAAACGAATGAAGAGTTGGGTATTGAGTTCTTTTTCTAAAGCATGGATTGTTTGAGAAACAGCGGATTGTGAGATGAATAAATTCTTTGCTGCTTTTGAAAAAGAAAGGGTAGATGCTGCTTCGTTAAATATCTTATATTGTTCTAGTTTTATCATATTAGTACTCCTTATATCAAATATATTATATATTAATTTTACTTATATTAAAATATAGCATATAATAAAAATGTATGAAAAAGCCAATGATAGAAAGGTGGAAATGAATTATGGCTGGTGTAGTTGTTGTAGGAAGTATGTGGGGAGATGAAGGTAAAGGAAAAATTACCGATTATCTTGCACAAAAAGCAGATGTTGTATGTCGTTATGCTGGAGGAAACAATGCAGGTCATACCATTGTTTATGGTGGTAAGAAATTTGCTTTAAAATTAATACCATCAGGTATTTTCTCTGGGCATGAAGTAATCATGGGAAATGGGATGGTTGTTAATCCTAAAGCATTTTTAGAAGAAGTGAAATATTTAAATGATGGTGGTATTGATACAAGCAAAATTAGAATTTCAGATCGTTGTCATGTGATTTTACCTTATCATCTTGAAATTGATGAATTACAAGAAAAAAGAAAAGGTGATAAAAGTATTGGAACTACAAAAAGAGGTATTGGACCTGCTTATGTAGACAAATATGGTCGTATTGGGATTCGAATGGGAGAATTCATTGATGAAGAATTATTCTTAGAAAGATTAAAAGAAACTTTCCCAATGAAAGTTGCAGAATATCCTGAATTAAAAGACATGTTTACTGTAGAAGAAATTTTTGAAGAATACAAAGAATACGCTAAAATTATTAAGCCTTTAGTTTGTGATACAGGTATGTTATTAGATCAATATTTAAGAGAAGATAAAAAAGTTTTATTTGAAGGAGCTCAAGGAGCTATGTTAGATATTGATTATGGTACTTATCCATTTGTTACATCATCACATCCAGGAGCTAATGGGGTATCTGAAGGGGCTGGTATTGGACCTTTATATATCAAAGAAGCAATTGGAATTATTAAAGCTTATACAACTCGTGTTGGATCAGGACCATTCCCAACTGAATTAAATGATGCAACAGGTGATTTAATTAGAGAAAGAGGACATGAATATGGTACTGTAACTGAACGTCCAAGAAGAACTGGTTGGTTTGATGCAGTAGTTGTTAATCAATCAAGAAGAATGTCTTCTTTAACAGGTATTTCATTAATGTTATTAGATGTTATGAGTGGATTTGATACAATTAAAATCTGTAAAGCTTATAAATTAGATGGTAAAGAAATTTATGGTTTACCTGCAACCGTTAAAGATATTGAAAGATGTGAACCTGTTTATGAAGAATTACCAGGATGGAAAGAAGATATTACACATGTAAAATCTTTTGAAGAATTACCAGTAAATTGTCAAAATTATATTCGTAAAATCGAAGAACTTGTTCATTGTCCAGTAAGAATGTTCAGTGTTGGACCAGATAGAGAACAAACAGTTGTTTTAAAAGATATTAAATTTTAATAAAGGAGGTCTTTCATGAAAAGAGAATTAGTCATTGTCATGGATTTCGGTGGGCAATATAATCAATTAGTTGCTCGTCGTGTTCGTGAATGCAATGTTTATTGTGAAATCTATTCTTATAAAACACCTTTAGAAAAAATTAAAGAAATGAATCCTAAAGGAATCATTTTAACAGGTGGACCAAATAGTTGTTATTTAGAAGATTCACCAACTTATTCTAAAGAATTATTTGAATTAGGTATTCCTGTATTAGGTTTATGTTATGGTGCTCAATTAATGCAACATGTTTTAGGTGGAAAAGTCGAAAGAGCAGATGTAAGAGAATATGGTAAATCAATTTTATTAGTTGATCAACCACAATCTAAAATTTTAAAAGATGTTCCTGAAACATCTACAGTTTGGATGTCACATTTTGATTATATTTCAAAAATTGCACCTGGTTTTGAAATTACAACACATACAAAAGATTGTCCAGTAGCATCTTGTGAAGATAAAGAAAAAAATTTATATGCAATCCAATTTCATCCAGAAGTTTTACATAGTGAATATGGTAAAACAATGCTTTCTAATTTCGTATTAGATGTATGTAACTGTGCTGGTGATTGGCGCATGGATTCTTTCGTTGAAGAACAAATCAAAGCGATCAAAGAAAAAGTTGGTAATGGTAAAGTATTATGTGCTTTATCAGGTGGTGTTGACTCATCTGTTGCAGCCGTTTTACTTTCTAAAGCCATTGGTAATCAATTAACTTGTGTCTTTGTAGATCATGGTTTACTTCGTAAAAACGAAGGGGATGAAGTAGAAGCTGTCTTTGGACCTGATGGAAATTATGAATTAAATTTCATTAGAGTAAATGCGCAAGAAAGATATTATGAAAAGTTAAAAGGTGTTACTGAACCAGAAGCTAAACGTAAAATCATTGGTGAAGAATTTATTCGTGTTTTTGAAGAAGAAGCAAAGAAAATTGGAGCAGTTGATTTCTTAGTACAAGGAACAATTTATCCAGATGTTGTTGAAAGTGGTCTTGGTGGAGAATCTGCGGTTATCAAATCACATCATAATGTTGGTGGATTACCAGATCATGTTGATTTTAAAGAAATTATTGAACCATTACGTGATTTATTCAAAGATGAAGTACGTAAAGTTGGTTTAGAATTAGGAATTCCTGAATACTTAGTATTTAGACAACCATTCCCAGGACCAGGTCTTGGTATTCGTATCATTGGTGAAGTCAATGCTGAAAAAGTAAAAATCGTGCAAGATGCAGATGCAATCTATAGAGAAGAAATTGCTAATGCAGGATTAGATCGTTCAATCGGTCAATACTTTGCAGCTCTTACAAACATGCGTTCTGTAGGAGTTATGGGTGATGAAAGAACTTATGATTATGCAATCGCCTTACGTGCGGTTAATACTATTGATTTCATGACAGCAGAAGCTGCAGAAATTCCTTATGAAGTATTAAATAAAGTTATGTCACGTATTATAAACGAAGTTCGTGGGGTAAACAGAGTAATGTATGATATTACAAGTAAACCTCCAGGAACTATTGAGTTTGAATAAAACGAAACACCGCAAAAACCCAGTATTTATGCGGGCTTGCGGCGTTTCA
>ERZ857785.999-NODE-999-length-33850-cov-4.524190_pt1 | contig 33850 bp, 23 predicted proteins | sample MGYA00519763_ERZ857785 | MGnify/ENA primary metagenome ERZ857785 (study PRJEB31778, sample SAMEA3449365) | human gut metagenome | biome: human gut; feature: human-associated habitat; material: faeces | place: United Kingdom | collected 2010/2012 ...
AAACAGCACCAATAGCCAAATCCAGAAAAATGCACAGAGTGTCAATGTTCCACCCACTATAAAAATTCGTATATCCTGCATTATACCGCCGAAAATACCGGTAATTACCAGCATAGAGAAAACCATGCCAGCACTAACCAGTCTACAAATTTTCTTAGCAGAAAGGTTATTCAGATTCATTTCTTTTCGCCTCCTGTCCATTGATACCCCATACCATAAACCGTTTTGATATATGTGTCGCCATCCGCTTCAATCTTACTGCGAATACGGCTGATAGAAGTAGTAAGGGTATGTTCATCTACATATTTTTCATCAACATCCCACAGTTTTTCTAAAAATTGTTGGCGAGTAAGTACCTGCTTCGGATTTTTAAGAAATAGGTTCAACATTTTATATTCCATCGCAGAAAGTGCTAATGGTTTCCCGTTCAAACTTGCAAATTGTTCCGAAAAATCCAGAAACAAGCTACCATCCTCGTAAATATCCTTAGCTGGTTTGTGATGCTCCAACATAGCGAACATGGCTTTGATTTTTCGCTGCAAAGCACTAATCGAAAAAGGTTTCGTGATATAATCCACTGCACCAGCTTCATATCCTCGTATCTGATCGCTTTCCTGATCGTTGGCAGTTAGAAATATAACTACTGTATCAGGATGCTCTGGCTTGATAAGACGGCATAGGTCATAACCATTTCCGTCTGGTAAATTTATATCCAGCAATACCAAATCAAAAATGTTTGTTTTTAATGATTCAGCGGCTGTCCTTGCATTCAGAACAGAAGTTATTGTGTAACCGTCCAATTCCAAATTATAAGTAAGCGTTTTATTCAAAAGATTATCGTCTTCGACAATTAAAATCTGCTTCATATTGTCACTTCCTTTTCTTTTTGCAGATAGTATAACAGGCAAATGTCCGAGAATTGTTACAAGGACAAATATATTTATCATTTTACAGCTTTTTTCTGTGTACTGCAATTTTATAAAAGCAAGGACAGCAGTATCAAATTGCTGTCCTTGCGGTTTATTATAGCTGGTAGTGTATAAGCGTGGGTTCATCATATTTGGTGTGGTATCTTTAACTATGGGAAACTCCAGTTTCCCAGTTGGATATCGTCTGCCTCGAAACCATAATCTTCTCAGCAGCCTGATCCTGGGTTAACTCAGCTCCATTTCTCGCTTCCTTTATCTTATTTCCAATCTCCATGTTTTTCCTCTTTTACCTCCTTTATCACAGAATAGAGCAGATATATAGGTGCTTCGCGTGGCGTCTGCGTCATCATATGTCTGCCTGATGCACATAAATTCATGTCCATGCAATCACTCTGAGTTCTCTATCTGAGCAAATGCTAACACCCATATCACATATTTTCCATCAAAAGGCTTTGTCCTTGCCCCGGATACAGTGTAAAAATCCTTTTACATACCTTACCATCCCGCCTCTCAGCGTTCAACATAAAAATACCACCCGGTAACAGACCTTCTGGGGTACACCTCATTTACGATCTGTTACCAGGTGGTATTTAAAATATATAATATCGATCATGCTAAACCAGATCTACACCACATGCGGCTTCCCGGCAGTGGTTATCAACTATTACGCTCTGATCTCGATTCCAAGCTTGCCGAGCTCCTTGAGGATCTTGGCAATGATTCCATCGACCTCTGACGTCTCAAGTGTTCTGTCCTTAGCACGGAATGTCATTGTGTAAGCCACTGACTTCTTGCCCTTTGCGATCTGCTCGCCCTCATATACATCAAAGAGCTTGTAGCTCTCAAGCAGCTTGCCGCCACATTTCTTTATGACTTCCTCTATCTGTCCGACAAATATTTCCTTGTTCACAACAAGACTCAGGTCTCTTGTACTTCCCGGGAACTTTGCGATTCCCTCGTACTTGGTATCGAAGTTTGAAAGCATAACCAGTGTAGGCATATCGATGACTGCCACATATACCTCACCCTTAAGGTTGTAGTTGTCACATACCTCAGGATGTACCTGTCCGATAAATCCAATTGTCAGTTTGCCCTTCTTGAGCTTTGCCTGACGGCCCGGATGAAGGAATGTGTACTCCGACTCAGGCTCGTATGTCACCTGACCCTTAAGTCCAACCTTATCTGTCAGTTCCTCGAGAACACCCTTGAGATCGAAGAAATCTCCCTGGCCATACATACCGATGGTCAGCTTCATTCTCTCCTCTGGAAGCTCTGTGAGTGGAAGTGACTTTGGAAGATATACATTTCCGAACTCATAAAGTCTTGCGATCTTGTTCTTTCTATTATAATTTGTTGCCAGTGATGTGAGAACACCGTTCAGTGATACTGTTCTCATGATACTGAAGTCCTCGCCGAGAGGATTTGCTATTGTAACTGTCTTTCTTAACTCGCTGTCAGCAGGAAGAAGCAGCTTGTCAAATACCTTAGGGCTCTCGAATGAGTAGCACATACCGCCCGAGAAACCATTTGCCTCAAGGACATCCCTTGCGATGGCATTGATCATCTGGTCGTATGGGAGCTTACCAACTGTTGCCTCACCTCTTGGAAGTGATACAGGAATGTTGTCGTATCCGTAGAATCTTGCAACCTCCTCTGCCAGATCTGCCATGCAGTTCAGATCCTGTCTGAAGCTTGGCACATCCAGAGTGTTTGTCTCTGCATCGTATGTGAGACCAAGTCTGCCGAAGTAGTACAGCATCTTCTCAGGCTCAACCTCTGTTCCGAGAAGCGCATTCATCTTGTCAGGCTCAAATGGAAGCTTCTTGTCCTGTACAGGATTTGGATACACGTCAACAGCTCCGCCGACTACCTCACCTGCGCCCATCTCCTCGATGAGCTGACATGCCCTGTCTATTGCCTCCATTGCAAGATTTGGATCAAGTCCCTTTGTGAACTTGGCTGCCGCATCAGTTGCAAGTCCAATTCTTCTCGATGAAAGTCTGATATTTGTTCCATCAAAGCAGGCTGCCTCAAAGAGCAGTGTATCGATACTGTCTGTTACCATGGAGTTCTCACCACCCATGATTCCAGCGATACCGATCTCCTTCTCACCGTCACAGATCATCAGAACGTCATGGTCGAGCTTTCTCTCCTGTCCATCAAGTGTTACAAATGTATCTCCGTCATTTGCACGACGGACCACGATCTTGTTGCCAGCTATGGTGCTGAGATCATATGCGTGCATTGGCTGTCCGTACTCTTCCATAACATAGTTTGTTATATCGACAAGATTGTTGATCGAACGGATTCCCTGTGAAGCAAGTCTCTGCTGCATCCACTTTGGTGAAGGTCCGATCTTCAGGTTCTTGACAACCCTTGCTGTGTATCTAGGGCAGAGGTCATGATCCTTTACCTCTACTGATATATAGTCATTGACGTCCTCGTCATTTCCTGTCTTTGTTACCACTGGTGGGTAAAATGGCTTGTCAAATGTAGCTGCTGCCTCTCTTGCCATACCAATCATTGAGAAACAGTCAACTCTGTTGGATGTGATCTCGTACTCAACAACAACATCGTCGAGTCCCAGTGCCTTCACAGCATCATCGCCCGGCTTCACACCCGACTCCTCTGGGAATACATACACGCCATCCTCTGGTGCCTCTGGGTAAAAGTCTCTTGATGAACCAAGCTCCTCTATACCGCACATCATACCATTTGACTCAACTCCTCTGAGCTTACCCTTCTTGATCTTGATTCCGTCAGGGTATTCATTGTTGTCGCCGTGTGCTGCCGCAACCTTACCACCGTCAAGTACAAGCGGGATGAGATCATTAACCTTTACATTCTTTGCTCCGGTCACTATCTGGAGAGGCTCTGCCTGTCCCACGTCTACCTGACACACTACAAGCTTGTCCGCATCTGGATGCTTCTCCATAGTGAGAATCTTGCCGACAACGATCTTGTCAAGATTCTTATCCTTCTGTTCGTAACCCTCTACATGTGATCCTGAGAGAGTCATGGCATCTACAAACTCCTGAGCTGTCACGTCCAGATCAGGAACATATGCCTTTATCCATGAAATTGGTGTATTCATCTTCTATTCTCCTTTTAATTGTGTAATCTTACTTTCTACATAAACCTCATTGAATCTCTACTACATTACGTCAATCAGCAGACAGCTGCCAGACGTTCGACACATTTTAATCCGCTTAGGCTGACCCATTTGTCATAAGCAGACATTTGAGCCCGCCGGTCCTTAGGTGGCGCTCCAGCGGCGCCTTAGTACCGCTGCAGGGCGAAACGAGCGGAAGCGTTCTGCATTGACAAATGGGTCAGCAAAAGCGGCTTCAAAACCTTCATCGTCCAGCAGCGTCCCCACAATTAAAACTGGTCTAAGAATCTCATATCGTTTTCGTAGAGAAGTCTCATGTCATCTATCTCATACTTGAGAAGTGTTACTCTCTCAAGTCCGATTCCAAATGCAAATCCTGAATATACTTCAGGGTCTATTCCACAGTCGCGGAGAACCTTTGGATGAACCATACCACAGCCAAGGATCTCTATCCAGCCACTGCCCTTACATACTCGGCATCCCTTGCCGCCGCACTTGAAGCATGTGATATCACACTCTGCTGATGGCTCTGTGAACGGGAAGTGATGAGGTCTGAACTTGACCTTTGTGTTCTCACCAAAGAACTCCTTTGCCCACTGCGCCAGTGTTCCCTTGAGGTCTGCCATGGTGATTCCCTTGTCTATTACAAGTCCCTCTACCTGATGGAATGATGGTGAATGCGTCGCATCTACCTCATCAGCTCTGAACACTCGTCCAGGCGAGAGGATTCTGATCGGAAGATTGCCCTTCTCCATGATTCTTGCCTGAACAGGTGATGTCTGTGTACGAAGAAGGATATCCTTTGTAACATAGAATGTATCCTGCTCATCCTTTGCAGGGTGATTTGCAGGAATGTTCAGCAGTTCGAAGTTGTACTTGTCATACTCTACCTCTGGTCCCTCAACTATCTCGTAACCCATGCCGATGAATACTCTCTCCAGATCCTCAAGTGCTATTTGGTTTGGATGTCTGTGTCCGGTGAGTTTCTTCACACCTGGAAGTGTTACATCTATAGTCTCTCTCTTCATCTTCTCAGCACGGAGTGCTCTGTTGATGGACTTTGTCTTCTCATCAAGTGCTGTCTCGATGGCCTGACGTGCCTCATTTACCATCTGACCAACCTTTGGTCTGTCCTCCGGTGCAACATCCTTCATTGATTTGAGAACCTGTGTGAGTTCTCCCTTCTTACCGAGTATCGCCACCTTCACATCGTTAAGTGTCGATACAACCTCTGCGCTCTCGATCTTCGCAAGAGCCTCTGCCTTGATGGCTTCCAACTTGTCTTTCATCGTATTTCTCCTTTTTCTATTTCTAGGGATTTTTATACATTTCTACTTAGTGTTCTGCTTAGTGTATAAGTCTCGGTATTGCTCCGCCTTCGGCTCCCGCAATTCCTACAGTAATTCGCGCTCCGCCCTATCGGGCTGCTCGCTCATTTCTGTTGTGTTTTCTAAAGCATGGGCAGTTTTTCATGCAAGCATGAAACTGCTCATGCTTTGAAAACGACTTATACACTAAAAAAGTCCCCAGCATGTTTTACATACTAGGGACGAATTATATCCGCGTTACCACCCTGATTCCAGACATTCATTATATGCACCGTCATATATATGTGCTATATGTCTGACTCTCATTAGACGTTTGTCGCACGTCGCACGCCACAACCTACACAAATCAATATCTGTCAACTGATCAGCAGATATCATCAATCCTTCAGCCATGATGGCTCTGATGTGAAATTAAATACGCACTCTAACCTGACCGGGCTTTCAGCCGCTGACCTGGTCTCTCTGATGGCGGCATGCGCATCTTTTGCATCGTCACTGCCTGTAGAGATAATATACCTACAGGCGGGTGTTAGTCAACCTCTTTTTTCTCAGTGGCTGGACTCACATCCGGATTTTCATTTTCCATTACGCCTTCAGCGTTCTCCATCCCCAGCTCCTGGTCAAATTCATCTGCATCCACCACGAGTTCTCTTCTGGTCTGGCGCATCCGCTTCTTCTCTGCGCGCTTTTTCTTCTTCTCAAGACGTTTTTTCTTCCGCCCGGCCTTGTGTGCACGTCTCCTTATTCCACGGATTCCGTTATCCATGAATTTGTTGATCTCCGCACCGATCAGCATGACATACATACACATATAAAGCCACAGTGCAAGGAGTATGACACTGGCAAGACTTCCATACATGTAAGTATTTATACCCACAAGATTGATGTAGCTCGAAACGCCAAATGACAGAAGCATCCACAGTATGGTTGTAAATGCCGCTCCAGGCATAGCTGTTTTGATCCTTACTTTTCCAACCGGAAGTGCCCAGTAAGCAACCAACATAACGCCAAACAATACCGTAGGCGCAAATGCTATCTTTATAATGGAAAGAATATTGGCAACTGTATCCACCAGCTGAAATCCCTCAACAGAATCAAGCCTTACCAGTATCTTTGAAACAACAACATCACCGAGAATATATATGACCATCACCGCCACTATCATCACACAGAATATAAGCGTATACAATGTGTGTATAGCTCTTCTCAGAAAATAGTTTGCACTGTCTTCCTTGCCAGTCATAAATGTAAGTCCTCTGCCGATGGCCATGGTGCCCTTTGATGCAGACCACACCGTGAGCAATATTGACACAGCCGTCGCTATCAGCGAACTCCTGCTATTGAATATCTCGGCAAACATAAATTCAAAATTAGAATTTATCTCTTCCGGGAAAAGCTCCCTCACGATCTCCACAACTTGGACTTCCGTAAATGGCAGATACTTAACAAAAGTGAGAAGTGTCATTGCAAGTGGGAACAACGACAACAGCAGAAAGAATGCAGACTGAGCCGCAAAGGCCGACACCTGATCTTTATTCATCTCAGCCATAAACAGTCTTAGCTTGTGATACAAGATCACCGCTCTTTTCTTCATCTTCATATGAACAAACTCTCCATTACCTTTCAACCGAACTGAGAACCGCTCCATTGTAGTAGTGGCTTATGATCTGTGCAGCGGTATATCCCAGCTTTGCCAGCTCATTTGCGCCGTTCTGACTCATACCTACACCATGTCCGTATCCGCCGCCCTTGAGTATGTAAAGTCCTGAACTGCTGTCCTTCTTCACATAATAGAAATTACTTGGAACGCCTGTCCAGCCTGTAAGTTCTGAACCATCCTGCTCCGTGATTGCCTTGCCGTCAGTTGCAAACAGAACTCTTATATTGCTCTGTCCGCTCACTGTAACCGTTCCTGCATCTCCTGTTATTGTCACTTCCTTGACAAGTCCACTGTTATCACGACTAGTAACTGCAATTGATGTGATCTTGCCTACCGATGTGGCAGATACATCGGAGCACCTTGAAAGTCCTGTCTCCACAGCCTGTCTCATCTCATCCTCTGTATAGCTCACTGTCCATCTGTACATAGGAAGATTTCTCTCGACAACATCAGTGTCTGTCCTTCCATCCATAAAATCCATAAATGCCGCCTCATCGCTGAAGTATGGTATATCGAGTGCCGTATTCTGTATTCTCGTGCATGTGTATGGCATACTGCCTCCCCACACCTGATCACTGGTCGTCGTGGTTCCACATGAAGTTGAGAAATATACTGCGTTTATTATCTCTCCATCATACGTAGGAACGATTCCCACTGTATCATTCACCGCTGCTATTGAATTGTCAGTCTCAGGGAAATTGTTGTATACCTGACACGCTGTCGTATCATCCAGATCTGCATCATAGCCCCTGTAATTGCTGCCGAGCTTTCTGTATGTAAATCCTCTTGCACATATGGCCTGAGCCTTTAATGCTTCCATGCTGTAGCTTGATGAGACCTCGCTGGAGACAACTCCGTACAGATACTGTTCTATATTGACCTGATTCACAACCAGATACCCGGATGAATCCTTTGTTATATCAAGAGCGCCATGATATCTTGGCGCACCTCCCGATTTGCTGAGGCTGGAAACTGTTATCACACCATCTGAGTTCTCAGGCTCGACGATTATCTTCGAGGCCTTCTCATCACTTCCAAGTGATATGATATCTCCTGCTTTATAACTTTTTGCCTTGCCATCGCTTGTGACATTTACGCCTGTGCTGCATGAAAACTCAACGTAACTCTGATAATAGTCTCCGCCATTCGTCAGGATGACACGGACACTATTCTCCATACCAGTTATGAGAACTGACGCGCCGCCGTCTCCCGTACCTCCGCTAGTCCTGTCCGATCCGCTCAGCCTGTATGAGTAATCTGTGTCCTTCTTCTCCTTCTTTGGAGCTGCCACTGTTCCCGCACCCTGTATCGTGTAATCAAATTCTTCTATATTTTCGCCGCCACGCTTCTCACCACCGTCATATGCAGCATACCTCACAAGGTCCTCTGTCGGATCGTCAGGTGCCTGTATAACTATTGTCTCAACAGCATTACTTCCATCCGCATCAGTGGTACCATCCCCCACTTTGCTTCTGCCTGTCATTATCATGTATCCAACCACAAATACCAAGATAACTGTTATAAAGCTGACCACTTTAAAATTCTTATTGTATTTTATCTTTTGATACCATTTCTTTCGTTGGTCTATACGCATATCACATTCTCCATCTCTTATAAAACGTCCAATTACAGAGAAAAAGCAGCATATACATGCTGCTTTTTTGTCTTTTGTAATAAACTGAAATGCGCCCTTGCTTTTGAGTCCTAGCAGAGCTAGGTGGGCAACCGCAACTACATATCAGCCGTCCACTAGAACTTATATAACGAGGCTTGACTTCAATGCAATGATATAGGAATCCCTTTTATTCAAATGTAGGTTCAAAATCACAAGAGACTTAATACATCTCAGCTTGTGAACTCATTATACATTACCTTTACACCACTTGCAACAATTTTTCACATCAAGTTTAGACATAGAACTCCTCCCCTGTATCCAGACATATCGCCGCAAGACGACCACATCTAAAACACGCTCCACAGTCAATTGCAATGTAATTATTTTTCTTCATTATATACCCCGGCCTGTCATTTTCCTCTATGAGCTGAGTCGGTGTGTGGCCACATACAACTATCCTGTCAGTGTAGTATGGCACACTGAAATCTGGTCTCGTCCACACTATCTCATCTATGGTATATTCATCCAGCGATTTACCTGGGGAAAAATTACCCAAGCCCCCATGTACAAGAATATACTGTTGATCATTTACACTAATATCATAATAATATGGAAGTTCAGACAGGAACTCTATTACATTCATTTTTTCCTGCTGATCAAGCGTCTGAAATTCCCTCTCCGTGCTCGTATCTCCCCTGTAACTATCATTCATGGCAAAAAACTTTAATGTTCCAATCACTCCACTATCATGATTGCCGATAAGCGTCCTCACATTTTTCATATTCATTATCTTCTGAACGACCTTTATCGAATGTGGACCTCTGTCTACCATATCCCCCAGTACATATAAAATATCCTCATCCGTCATATTTATCTTGTCCAACATTCTCATAAACTTATCATACATTCCATGAATATCTGCGAGTATGTAAACTGCCATAAGCATCCCCCCTAGTATAACATCAGCTAATTAAACATCCTTCAAAACGATCACTTGATTTCCCCTGCAACTGTATAATAAAATAATATATAGTGTATATTTTCTGTCATATCCAACTACATCACCTAAAAACATATGGAGTTTTTATAATGTCATCAGATAAATTACGAGGAAAGCGTGAAAGCAGTGATCTCAACATAACCAGCAACCTCAAGGCCTGTCTGGTTGGAATACTGCATTCCAGTTCATCGTGCTTATAACCCACCCGCAGGAGGCTGTCGATCTGCTGATGAACGAGGTAAAACTTGGTTTATCAAGATACGAAAGACTGTGATGATTCGCCAAGCTGCTCCCCCATGGCCGCTGTATACTCTGAGCACTGACAACCTCTCTTTGCCAGAGTATACAGTATGCCACTATCTTTATTTATCTCCCTGATAAAATTTTCCTTTAAAGTCATGTTCCCAAGACCTGATATAAATCTTATTATGTTACCTATACGTTTAACATTTTCAGATAACTCATGCGCATTCTGGATACTTAATTTATCAATGAGCTTTGAGAGCTTATCCATAACCTTTTCATCTTCTTTCTCGCTAACATCTATACTATCGTCAATATTCCGAAGCAATTCCGACAACACTTTTCCCCTCAAGCCTTTCTGATCTTTGTCCATCGGCACATAATATTCCTTCATTTCCTCATTTGGCACTCCATTTACGATCTCATGGAGCGAATTATAGCATACCATTTCATCATACAAAAGCCAGTCACTTTTCCGTCTTTCAGACGTAATATATCCCCATCTTGCATGTAATCTTGTCAAATAATCAATTATCCTGCTGTTCATATATGACTCTCATCTATACATATCAGTGTGAAAATGGCAGTGCACATGTCCAGTGCCTGAACCTTTAGCTGAAGATCATCATCGCCTGCGATATTATAGAACATTGCACAATTCGGACTGTTCTGTGGACATGTCAGCATTATATAATCATGCGGCATACCATTTGACGGCTGAAGACTGATCGACATATTTATCGCCAAGCAATCTGAAGCTCTGTTATCATCGCCCTCTTCTTTACCGCCATCTTCATCATACTCATATACACTATAGTCATCGTCGTCGACATAACAGTATGTGCCCACCCTCGTCTGTCTATACATTGACAGTATTGCAGAACACTTTTTTGCCAGTTCTATACTGTCACATGCTATGAATTCAACTGATGGTATATTATTTTTTCTATCATCTGCATATCTGTTAAGAATACCCATATAATCTTCTGTACAACTCTGCTGCCACCCCGTCTTATATCCATTCTCAAGATATATCATATCACCCATAATATTTCCCATCTGCGAAATGTTGATCACTGTCTGCCGTGTAGATATAACAGGCACAGTCTTTGCTAGATACTCTAAATATCCATTCATCATACATACCACCCTTCTGAAATGCTTTATTAGTTATTTCAAGGACCTTTTAGGGATAATTTATCAGTCAAAAGCGAATAAAAACTTCCTAAAATGGTAATTTTCACAAATTTATTTCAGAATATAAAATTACATTAAGCTGGTTTGCTATCATTCCCTACATCTTGAAATATAATCATGCTATGTGTTAAAATAAAATTACTTATGGCTATCTCTGACTTTTGCAATTTTTCAGTGCTATAGCTAATATTAATAACAAGGCTATGTATGAAAGGCAGGTGTATACAAATGGATAAAAACACCCTACAAATGGGATATGTAATACTGCTGATATTATTTTTTCTTGCACTTGTGTTCCTGACGATCCTCTATATAAGAAAGCGGCTTGCCATACGCCGAGAGGCAACTGACCAAGACCGGAGCAAATGGGCCGATGAACTCATTCAGGAGGAGCAGGGCGAGAGCAAAGGATACTGGCTCAATAAAGACGATATGGACGAGGTGGATCAGACATACCGTCTGAGATACTACCACTACTTTGACAACATAGATGAATGCATCCACGACCTGATCGTAGAGATGTACGACTGCGGCTTTGTGAGAACTGAGGACATCTTTGTCTCAGCATACGGCGAGGATGCTTTAAAGCCTGATTCATTCATCTACATGACCGATGATGATCCTGACTTTGAAAAGGCAAAGGCTGCTCTTCCACCAGTCAGTGAAAAAAATCAAAAGAAAATATATGATCTTTGGGTATCTTATGTGGAGGAACTTCTCGACAGAGTTGAGATCCATACCACCCAAGCAAACCAAGACATCATAAAGGATGCGCTCATGGTTTATGGACGCAAGAAGATAGGCATACTTCTTCGTAGCCCAGAGTAATAATTTCAAAGGAGTAAATTGATATGAAAGACAATTGTATAGTAGCTCAGTCAGGAGGCCCTACCGTAGCGATAAATGCTTCGCTGGCAGGTGTCATAGATGGAGTAAAAAAGAGTAAGAAATTTACAAGAGTATATGGTGCGATTCACGGAATACAGGGAGTCCTTGAAAATAATTTCATAGACCTTTCCCTCATGGCACTCTCTAAATTCCCGCTTGTGAATACACTGGAGCTTTCTCCTGCTATGTATCTGGGATCATGCAGATACAAGCTGCCTGATTTTGAGGTTGATCCGAAGCCATATGAGATAATATTTGACAGATTTGAAGAATACAAGGTCGCTGCCTTCTTCTATATCGGTGGCAATGATTCCATGGATACAGTTGACAAGCTCAGCAAATATGCAGAGAAGATCGGCTCAGATGTAAAGATAGTTGGTATACCTAAGACCATAGACAATGATCTGTGTCTCACGGACCATACGCCTGGATTTGGTTCTGCAGCCAAGTACGTTGCATCGACCATGCTGGAAATTGCACATGATACCTACATCTATCATATACCAAGTGTTGTCATCGTAGAGATAATGGGACGTGATGCCGGTTGGCTTACCGCAGCCTCATGCCTTGCAAGAAATGATTACAGCCTTGCTCCTCATCTCATATATCTTCCAGAGGTTGATTTCGACGAGAACCAGTTCATTGAAGATATCAAGAATGTATTAAAGACATCAAGATGTGTCATCATCGCAGTATCTGAAGGAATTCATGATAAGGACGGCAACTACATCAGCGCAACATCCGCCGTAGCAGACAAATTCGGTCACGCTCAGCTCAGTGGAACCGGAAAGGCTCTTGAGAGTCTGGTAAAAGACAGAATGGACATAAAGGTTCGTTCCATCGAACTGAATGTTCTACAGAGATGTGCTGCACACATTTCTTCAAGAACAGATATAAATGAGTCATTTGCACTCGGACAGGCCGCTGTAAAGTATGCAGCCGAAGGTATGACCGCAGTTATGTCAACCATAAAGAGAGTGTCAAACGACCCTTACCAGTGGATTATCGAGCCTGAAAATGTAGCACTCATCGCAAATCAGGCCAAGACAATTCCACTAGAGTGGATCACTCCTGAGAAGAATGATGTCACGCCTGAGATGGAAGCATATCTCAGACCTCTTATAATAGGTGAGGTTTCCCTGCAATACAAGGATGGACTTCCTATGTATCTGCCAGTAAATCATCTGCTTTAAGAAAGACGGACGCCCATTGAAACAGAAAGATGTATATATACATTTTTTTGTTTTCAAGGGCTGACTGTGGGATGAACCAACATGTACAATGGCATTCTATAACAATCTTTTCAAGGGCTGGCTGCGAGACAAATGCACACATACAAAAGGATTCTGTAACAGATTGTTTTCCATATTACCCGGCTTTTATACGTAGTTGTTATAGTTTTATCCTTATTCCCCAAAACCAGACCGATTAAGGATAAATTCTCAGATTATATGACAAAATATCCCTAATACCTCAATCACATGATAGGTATTAGGGATATTTTTTTATTTACACGAAAGGCGAACGAACCAAGTTCGTCTATTTTTACTGCAGATTTGTATATCCGAGCAGCAGCTCTTCAACTGCCATGGCTGCCTCACGGCCTTCTCTGATGGCCCATACTACAAGTGACTGGCCTCTGTGCATATCTCCGGCTACGAACACCTTTGGCACATTGGTTGTATATGAGTTTGGACATGGCGTCTTGACATTTGTTCTCTCGTTGAGTTCTACGCCAAAGCTCTCTGCCACATATGTCTGACATCCGAGGAAACCTGCTGCGATGAGTACCACGTCACAGTCAACGATATACTCGCTTCCCTCTATCTCTGTCATAGACATTCTTCCAGTCTCAGGATTCTTTTTCCAGTCGAGTTTCACGCACTTGGCGGCCTTGACATTTCCATCCTTGTCCTTGATGAATTCCTTTACTGTAGTCTCATATATTCTAGGATCATGTCCATATACTGCTATAGCCTCCTGCTGACCGTAATCTGTCTTGCAGATCTTCGGCCACTCCGGCCATGGATTGTCAGGTGTTCTTGTGTCAGGTGCCTTTGGCATCATCTCCAGCTGTGTCACGCTGACAGCGCCCTCGCGGACCGCTGTTCCAACGCAGTCATTTCCTGTATCACCGCCGCCTATGACAAGAACATTCTTACCCTTACAGCTCACGAACTGCTTATCTGCAAAGCCTGAATTGACAAGACTCATTGTGGTTGTCTTGAGGAAATCAACAGCGAAGTAGATTCCCTTTGCATCCCTTCCGGGTGCCTTGATATCTCTAGGATTTGCTGCTCCACAGGCAAGCACAACTGCGTCATATTCCTTGAGCAGATCATCAGCCTTCACATACTTGAGGTTCTTGTTCTTAAGGTATCCAGTCATCTGGTCGTCCTTCGGGCACACAGCCTTAGTAGATGCCTTTCCGGTTGCAACCTCTGTGTTTAATACGAACTTTATTCCTCTCTTCTTCATGACATCTATTCTTCTGTCTATGATCTGCTTCTCAAGCTTCATGTTTGGAATACCATACATTAGAAGTCCGCCCGGCCTGTCGCTTCTCTCATACACAGTCACGTCATGACCTCTGCCGATCAGCTGATCCGCCACTGCAAGTCCCGAAGGGCCTGAACCTATGACTGCTACTTTCTTGCCAGAGTGAACCTTTGGCTGAGCATCATTTACGAGGTCATTTGCAAATGCATATTCTATGATGGCTCTCTCATTCTCGCGGACCGACACTGGATCGCCATTCAAGTTACAAGTACATGCCTTCTCGCAGAGCGCCGGGCACACACGGCTTGTAAACTCAGGGAAACAGTTGGTCTTGCTGAGTCTTGCAAATGCCTGCTCAAGATTGTCGTTATATAGCATATCATTCCACTCAGGGATAAGGTTGTTCAGAGGACATCCAGATGTCATGCCACATATATTCAAACCTGCCTGGCAGAATGGAACGCCACAGTCCATACATCTTGCAGCCTGCTTTCTCTGCTCATCACGGCTAAGCGGAGTGTGGAATTCATTGAAATTCTTGATTCTGTCCTTAGGAGCAAGCTCTGCGCTTGTCTTTCTCTCATATTCTAAAAATCCAGTTGGTTTTCCCATTCCTACTTACCTCCGTTCTTAGCCTTGTAGAATGCTTCGATAGCTGCCTTCTCACGGCTCAGGCCCTTCTCCTCAAATGCAACTATCATATTCATCATCTTCTTGTAATCCTTTGGTATGATCTTCTTGAACTTTGGAAGATATCCCTCAAAATCCTCAAGGATTCTCTTGCCTATCTCTGAATTGGTATAGTTTACGTGATCCATGATGAGCTGCTTAAGTTCACTCACCTCGTACTTGTCCGTAACAGCCTCTATGGATATCATCTCTTTGTTCAGTCTCTTGTACAGATCGTTGCCCATATCAAGAACATATGCGATACCGCCGCTCATACCTGCTGCAAAGTTCTTGCCTGTTGTTCCCAGAACTACGACCTTACCGCCTGTCATATATTCACATCCGTGATCTCCAACACCCTCAACGACCGCTGTTGCGCCTGAGTTACGAACTGCAAATCTCTCGCCTGCAACACCATTGATGAATGCCTTACCACTTGTGGCACCATACAGTGCAACGTTTCCTATAATGATGTTATCCTCATGCTTATACTTTACTGAACGTGGTGGATAAACGATCAGCTTGCCACCTGACAGACCCTTGCCGAAGTAATCATTGCTGTCGCCAACCAGTTCAAGTGTAAGTCCCTTTGGAATGAATGCACCAAAGCTCTGTCCACCGGCACCGTTACATTTGACGATGTATGTGTCCTCATCAAGGGACTCGCCATATTTCTTGGTGATCTCTGATCCGAATATTGTTCCAACAGATCTGTCCGTATTGACCACATCAAGCTCAACACTCTTCTTCTGTCCCTTCTCAAGTGCAGGTCCGAGCTTCTTCATGAGTATCCTCATATCTACTGTCTTCTCAAGCTGGAAGTCATAAATATTCTTCTCATGATACTTGACCTTGTTCTGTGGCATATCCATATATGGATTATTGATTATCTTATCAAGGATTACATTTCTCTCATCTGCTCTGTCGCTGCTCATCAGGAGATCTGAGCGTCCAACCAGCTCATCAACTGTTCTGACGCCGAGCTTACTCATGTACTCACGAAGCTCCTCTGCTATGAACAGCATAAAGTTCTTCACATACTCCGGCTTACCTCTGAATCTCTTTCTAAGTTCAGGATTCTGTGTTGCTATGCCGACAGGACACGTATCAAGGTTACATACCCTCATCATGACACAGCCCATTGTTACAAGCGGTGCTGTTGCAAATCCAAACTCCTCTGCACCGAGCATTGCAGCTATGGCAACGTCACGTCCTGTCATAAGCTTACCATCAGCCTCAAGGATAACCTTATTTCTGAGGTCGTTCATTATAAGTGTCTGATGTGTCTCTGCAAGTCCAAGCTCCCAAGGAAGGCCTGCATAATGGATGGAGTTGTTAGGTGCTGCTCCTGTTCCTCCATCATAACCTGAGATCAGGATGACCTGTGCTCCGGCCTTTGCAACACCGGCCGCTACTGTACCTACACCAGCCTCAGACACAAGCTTTACTGATATTCTCGCATCACGGTTTGCATTCTTGCAGTCGTAGATGAGCTGTGCAAGATCCTCTATCGAATATATATCGTGATGTGGTGGTGGAGAGATAAGGCTTACTCCAGGTGTTGAAAGTCTTGTCTTTGCGATCCAAGGATATACCTTTCCGCCAGGGAGATGTCCGCCCTCTCCAGGCTTTGCTCCCTGTGCCATCTTGATCTGTATCTCCTTGGCGCTCACAAGGTATCTCGATGTAACGCCAAATCTTCCTGATGCTACCTGCTTGATGGCTGAGCATCTATTCTTGCCATCCTTGCCGATCGTAAGTCTCTCTATCGACTCACCGCCCTCTCCTGAATTGGACTTACCGCCCAGCTCGTTCATGGCGATGGCCATACACTCATGTGCCTCCTGTGATATACTTCCGTAGCTCATGGCACCTGTCTTGAATCTCTTGACTATCTCACTTGCTGGTTCAACCTCATCAAGTGGAACCGGCTTATCAGCAAACTTGAAGTCCATAAGACCTCTAAGGTGGAATGGCTTCTGCTCATCATGGAGCGCTGCTGTGTACTGCTTGAACAGCTTGTAATCGCCGCGCCTTGTTGCCTCCTGAAGAAGATGTATTGTGACAGGATTGTACAGATGCTCCTCCTTGCCACTTCTGAACTTGTGTGCTCCTATGCTTGTGAGGGCAAGATTCGTGTTCAGTCCAAGTGGATCAAATGCTGATGAATGGAGATCGTCAACGGTCTTCTCAAGTTCCTTTATTCCGGAGCCACCAACACGGCTTACTGTATTTGTAAAATATCTGTCCACAACATCCTTTGAGAGTCCGATACACTCAAATATCTGTGAACCCATGTATGACTGGATAGTTGAGACTCCCATCTTGGATGCGATCTTTACTATTCCATGACAAATTGCACTGTTGTAATCATCTACAGCCGCATTAAAATCCTTGTTCAGCAGATGCGAATCTACCATTTGCTTGATCGTCTCTATTGCAAGATAAGGGTTGACTGCACATGCACCATATCCGAGAAGTGTTGCGAAGTGGTGAACGTTTCTTGGATCAGCACTCTCAAGGATGATCGCAACCGCGGTTCTCTTCTTGGTACGTACCAGATGCTTTTGCATTGCTGATACTGCAAGGAGTGATGGTATTGCCACATGATTCTCATCCACACCTCGGTCTGAGAGGATGAGTATATTTACACCGTCCCTGTAGAGCTTGTCGGCCTCGATAAACAGTCTGTCGAGAGCCTTCTCCATGGATGTGTTCTTATAATAAAGAATAGGAAGGGTCGCAACCTTAAGGCCAGGAACATTCATATTCTTGATCTTCAGAAGATCTGTGTTTGTCAGTATTGGATGGTTGATCTTCAGCACATGACAGTTCTCTGGCTTCTCCTCGAGGATATTACCATCCTTTCCGAGGTATACCGATGTGGATGTGACAACTTCCTCTCTGATCGCATCGATTGGAGGATTTGTAACCTGTGCAAATAACTGCTTGAAGAAGTTGAACAGTGGCTTGTGACTATTCGACAGAACTGCCAACGGCGTGTCAGTACCCATTGCACTGATAGCCTCTGCTCCTTTCTCTGCCATAGGATATATCGTGTTCTTGAAGTCTTCATAGGTATATCCAAATGCCTTCTGGAGTCTTGCTCTCTCCTCATCTGTGTACTCCTGAACTCTGATGTTCGGGATCTTCAGATCAGCGAGATGAACAAGGTTGCTGTCTACCCACTCTCCATATGGCTTTGCCAGTGCATATTTCTCCTTGATCTCCTCATCTGAGATAAGACGTCCATTCACTGTATCTACCAGAAGCATCTTACCCGGTCTGAGTCGATCTTTCTTCACGATCTTGGATGGATCTACGTCCAGGACTCCGACCTCCGATGAAAGCACAAGGTAATCATCATCTGTTATATAGTATCTCGATGGTCTCAGTCCATTTCTATCAAGAACTGCTCCCATAAGCTCACCGTCTGTGAATAATATAGAAGCAGGACCATCCCAAGGCTCCATCATGGTTGCATAGTACTGATAGAAATCCTTCTTCTCCTGGCTCATAGCTCTGTCGTTCTCCCACGGCTCAGGGATCGTGATCATGACTGCCATAGGAAGTGGTATTCCGTTCAGCACCAGGAACTCAAGACAGTTATCAAGTCTTGCTGAATCTGAACCATCAGGATCAAGAACAGGCATAACCTTGTACATCTCATCCTGCATGATGGTCGACTCCATTGTCTCCTCACGGGCAATCATCTTGTCCTCATTTCCTCTTATTGTATTGATCTCACCGTTATGGCACAGATATCTGTATGGATGAGCTCTGAGCCATGATGGTGTTGTATTCGTTGAGAATCTTGAATGAACAAGTCCTATTGCTGACTCATAATCAGGATCCTGAAGGTCGTTGTAGAACATTCTGAGTTCACCGACGAGGAACATTCCTTTATATACTATAGTCTTGCTAGAAAGTGACGGAACATATGTGTCATCATTGCTCTCCTCGAATATTCTTCTGACAAAGTAGAGCTTTCTGTCAAAGTCCATACCTGCCTTTACTGTCTCAGGTCTTCTGATAAATGCCTGCATGATACATGGCATAACATCTATCGCCTTCTTGCCGAGAATTCCAGGTGTTGTAGGAACTTCTCTCCAGCAAATAAACTCAAGTCCTTCTTTCTCAACTATGACCTCAAACATCTTCATAGCCTGCTTGCGGGCCAGTTCCTTCTGTGGAAAGAAGAACATTCCTATTCCATAATCGCCTTCCTTTCCAAGGTCGTATCCAAGCTCTGCTACAGCCTTACTGAAGAACTTATGTGATATCTGAAGGAGTATACCTACACCGTCCCCGGTCTTGCCCTCTGCATCCTTTCCTGCTCTGTGCTCAAGATTCTCAACTATCTTGAGGGCATTGTTAACTGTGTCGTGAGTTTTGATACCCTTGATATTGACAACAGCACCGATACCGCAGTTATCATGTTCAAAGCTTGGGTCGTATAATCCGGTATTCTCTGCTCTCTTATTCTCAATCATGTCCTGTTCCGTCCTTTCCATGTTATTGCATTTTTGTCATTCACAACGATATTTTTCTTTTTGCTTTTGTTTCTCAAGTAAATGTTGCTAATTTTGTATTTTTCTCAAGTGTTTTATCGTTTTTGATATATTACTACCATTTATACCGTTTGTAAACAACTTTTTTCAGGAAATTGTCTGACAGTTTTCAGTTTTAATATATTTTGAATTATTGTATATTCATTTTCTCTTGTTGTTCTCAATTCTCAAATATTTTCAGTTTCATTTTCCATGAAACACATTTATCTCACTATACATTTCTGTGATTTAAAGCAGCTGACTCGTTTCTCCCCACCCATACTTTTCCCTTTTTCAGAAAACCCCCATATGGATGCTGATATGCACTCATATGGGGGTTCTATATTTATACATGTTATTTGTTCATTTCACATCAGTACTAATTCATCACTCGTCAAGAATCATTCCCTTAGGTGGCTCTGTTATAGTTCTGAGGTCACCCTCACCCTTTCCGTCAGAAATACCATCTCCCGGCTTTTCTGATTCTACCTTGACCTTTTGGGCACTTACACCTGTCTCCTTTGCAAGGCTTACACTTATCTGCTTTGATGTATCTGATACCTTGTAATGTGAATTGCCGTACAGATATTCATGAAGTGCCTGGACATTGCTCTCCATATCTGCAGCAACAAGACAATTGCCCTGTTCTGCCATATCCACTGCCTCATAGGCAAAAGGGAATCCAGCAGTGTCGACTACACTGTACTTTGCAACAGCTTTTACCAGATCCAATATACTGTCCTTATTAAGGCTTGTAGATATATTATTGAATGACACATCTACAAATGCGCTGAGCGAGCTGGTATCAGCCTTTATCAGCTTATCGATGACCTTCAGAAGTATTATTCTCTGTCTCTCAGTTCTCGTGATATCACCGCTGCCTGTTGAACGGATTCTTGAATATGCAACCGCCTGCTGTCCATCAAGAGTATACTGACCAGCCTGTGTTATACCAGATGAATATTTACCCGATATACTTATCTGCTCTGCAAGATTCTTGTTGAAATTATTTATCTCATCATCGACTACATTAATATTAACACCGCCTACCGCATCGATTATGCTTGCCATGGCACTGAAATCTACCGCTACATAGTCTGTGATATTGAGATCAAGATTAGTATTCAAAGTGTTTATTGCTGTGACGGCGCCTCCAAGCTGATAAGCATAATTTACTTTCTGCGACTTGTTCATCGCTCCGCTTGCTATATCCATGAGGGTATCCCTGTACACTGATACAAGCTTTATCTCTTTCGTGGACTCATTGATGCTCACTATCATGATACTGTCGCTGTTTGTTCCGGCATCCATATTCTGATCTCTTGAATCAACACCATACAACGCTATAGTTCTGTATCCAGCCGTAGCATCTTTTACACCATCATTTACAAGAAGCTGATCTGCACTGATTTCATTGATATTCATCTCATTGTACTTCATTCTTGCATAATTTTTGACATATATGACACATATCATTATGAACAATGCCAGCAGTACAAAAAACGCGATTGCCCAGACCTTAGTGCTTATATTTATCTTCTTTCTCTCTGGATTTACTACTTTCGGATCAGCCTCATCGAGTAGATTCTCTCTGAAAAACTTCTCACTGTCTGACTCTTCGTCATCATCCAGTTCCTCTTCATCATCCTCAAGATCAACCGCATCAAACCCAAGTGCCCTGCCAATATCTCCGAGTCCTAGATCCTCCGTATCTGACTCTGAATATCTGAGCTTATCCTCGTCTATATCCCTCTCTATTTGCTCAAGAGCATCCATGTTAAGCATATCAGATCTATTATCCTTCATCCGAGGATTCTCTTCTTCGGTGTTGCTTTCGTCTGCATTGTCAGAAAATGTTATATTGTCATCTTCACCTGACTCTTCATCTGACTCTTCATTCGGTTCTTCTGTCTGATCGTCTGAAATAATAGACTCCACTGCCTCTGACTTGCCGCCTGCATCGTCTGAACCCATATCATCTGGTCCTATATCAACTGATTTTTCCGCAGTATCTGCTAAAGTCTCCTCTGTTTTATTATTGTCCTCTTCACTATTGTCTGCTACAGACCTTACTTCTTTTTCGGTGTTCTCCTGTTCACGCTGCTTCTCTGACTCAGCCTGTCTTCTCTCCATCTCCTCGCGGACTTTTTTCTTGCGCGCTTCCTCTTTCTCATTCTTTTCGCGCTCAAGTTCCAGACGCTCGACCTCTGCCTTTGCCTTTGCGACGTTGCGCTGAGTCCTCTCCCACGCCTCTCTGCGCAGGTCCTCATGTCTCTGTCTGCTGTCCACCTCGAGGTTACTCACATCCCTGAGAAGATTGTCCACTGATGTCCTGGCGCTGTCTGCAGCATATGCAGATCCGCTTCGCTGACTACGGCCTGTATGTTTTCCTGATGCATTCTCTTTCTTCTGGGCTGTCCTGTCATCTCTCAGTTTTCTCGAACGGCTGTTTTCATGGTAGTATTCATCATACTCTCCAACTGTTCCCGCTGACGCAGCATGTGTTCTGACAGTTTTTGCCTTTTCCTCATCATGTCTGACCGGGGTTCTGCCTGTTCTAGTTGTTCCATCATCCAGTCTTACCGGTGTCCTGTCTGACGAAATCTTTCTTCTCCTGGCAGGTCTTTCCGACTGACGATCTCTCGCAGATGCAGTTTCATCCATATAGACATTATCTATACCTGTGCTCTGCTCGTCCCCAACACGGCGCACTGATCTCACCGACTTGCCAGTTCTCTCTCCATGAGTTCCAGAAGCTGCTCTAGTCCGGCGCGGCTCTGATACATCCGTCTTTTCCACGCGTTTTTCATGTACGTCTGTCGGTCTCCTGCTTCTGCGGTCATCATCGCGGGATGAATCCGCTTTGGAGCGCTTTTTCTTCTTTTTATCGCCAAATAACAATGAACTCAGAATACCTCCTTCTTCAAGGTAGTCGTCATCGTCATCCAGCCAGTTCATATCTTCATCATCATAATCTGTTGATAATCTGTTCTTTTTATCCATTGGAACTCCTCTTTTATCTTCATATCTAAAAATGTCGTTACCTCGCTATATAATACATTATATTTTTGGCTTTTACAACATATAATCTATAGCATTACCCAATGAAATTAAAAACCAAGGCATAACGTCTTAAATGTATTTCATTTGACACCCATCATTTTTACAAGTATACTATTAATAATTGTGTTTAAAACAATTGGAGTTAAGTCTATAGCAAGGGAGATAATGAATGAAATGGAAACTGAAAAGAATATTTCACCAAATATTACTTTGTCGGTAGTCATGCCAGCTTACAATGAAGAAGCTCATATAAAAGATAATCTGCTGGAAACGAGTAAGATACTCAGCAGTTTCCTTCATCGCTATGAGATAATTGCCGTAAACGATGGCAGCTCAGACTCCACCTGGCAATTGATAAGGGAGGCTTCTGATGCAGATTCCCACATTACAGCCACAGGATACAATGACAACCACGGCAAAGGATTCGCTATAACGACAGGCATCAAGGCAGCCCGTGGCCGATACATCGCTTTCCTTGATTCTGATCTGGAACTCAGTCCTGCTCTGCTCAAGAAGTTCATGAAGCAGATGAAGGATGACGATGCAGACATAGTCATCGGTTCCAAGCTTCACCCAGAATCCAAACTTGACTATCCGCCGCTCAGAAGAATGATGAGTTATTCTTATTATGTCATGCTCCGGATGCTTTTCAATCTCGGGATCCACGATACTCAGACCGGTATCAAGTTATTTAAATCCGAGGTGATCAAGCCGATAGCTGAAAATCTGACTATAAATGGATACGCATTTGACATTGAGATACTTGTAGCCGCCCACAAGCAGGGATACAAAATATCTGAGGCTCCGATAGCGCTTAATTACAGCAGAGACGATTTATCAAACGGCAGAAGGATCAAGTTCAGAGATATCTGGAAAGTATTTACGGACACAATTGCTATCAGAAAGAAATACTAGGAGAGAGAATTTATTTACAATCTACATTATTTAAGGAGAATTTTATGAATTACGAAAGCGCATACAAACTTCTGGAAGAAAAGGGTCAGCTTCACCTTCTCAGATATTATGATGAATTAAAAAGCGATGAGCAGCAGGCTCTGTTAAGCCAGATTGATCAGATCGATTTTTCACTCATCGACATGATTGGCAAAAACAACTCTGGAAATGATTCCGACATTGCACCTGTCGCAGCTCTTCAGCTAGACGCCATCAATGCGAACCATGACACATACTTGAATGCAGGAATAGACACCATAAAAAATGGCGATCTTGCACTCGTACTTTTAGCTGGTGGTCAGGGAACCCGTCTTGGATTCTCAGGGCCAAAGGGAACCTTCAATGTGGGCGTAACAAAAGATATGTTCATCTTCCAACTGCTCATTGAGCACACACTGGATATCGTAAAGCTTGCCGATACATGGATACATTTCTTTATAATGACTAATGAAAAGAACCACGATGATACGACTGCATTTTTCAAGGAACATAACTACTTCGGATATAACCCTGATTATATTCATTTCTTCAAACAGGAGATGGTGCCATCAGTTGACTTCAACGGCAAGATCTATCTGGAAGAAAAGGGACGTATCGCCATGTCCCCTAACGGTAATGGTGGCTGGTTCTCCTCACTTTGCAAGGCAGGCCATCTGAGCAAGCTGACTGAGCACAATATCAAATACATCAATGTCTTCTCTGTTGACAATGTTCTTCAAAGGATCGCAGATCCTATTTTCCTCGGTGCAGTCATCAAGGAAGGCTACCTCTCCGGCGGAAAGGTTGTCAGAAAAGCCTATCCCGACGAGAAGGTCGGTGTTCTCTGCACAAACCACGGAAAGCCATACATCGTTGAGTACTATGAGCTCACAGATGAGATGCGCAACCAGCGCGATGAAAATGGAGATTACGCATACAATTACGGTGTTACCCTCAACTACATCTTTCCTGTCGACAGACTTATGAAGATCATGAATGAAAGCATGCCTCTACACATCGTGAAGAAAGCCATCCCATATGTTGACAAGAATGGTGACATTGTAAAGCCTGCCGAGCCTAACGGATACAAGTTTGAAACTCTGGCTCTAGACATGATTGCATTCATGGGCACATGTCTTCCATTTGAGGTTGAGCGCGAGAAGGAATTTGCCCCTATAAAAAATGCTACTGGCAATGATTCCATTGACTCTGCAAGAGAGCTTCTCAAACAAAACGGATATACATTATAAACCCAATTATAAAATAAAGCAGGTGAACCGCCGGGATACTGATAATCTCTCGGCTGCTCACCTGCTTTGTCGTTATATTTATCTATTGTCCTGTGTCTTTTTCCCCCCAAGAACCTTTGCATCATAACTCTCAGCTTCAGCTTCCTGGACGATCTCATTTATTGCCTCACGGACGATCTCGGACATCGACACCTGTCTTTTCTCTGCACATCTATTCAGCTTCTTATGTGTCTCCGCATCTATCCTGAGTCTCAAGACAGTGTCTTTTCTCTTGTCTGTAGGTCTACCCGGACCTCGTTTTATTTTTTCATCAGCCATATCGTTCTCCGACTATAATTCTATCTCATGCATACCCGCACTTTAACTTCTAAAGGAAATATTTTTTCACACCATTTACAGCGTAATTCGCAAAATACAGACAGCTTCTGAAAAATCCGTAACCAAGTTTTCTGTATACTGCAAATGTTTTCTTCGCGGACGAAAGCTTTGAACCCGACTTACTGTTCTTCACCACACGGTAAAGAAGCAATGGTTCATTTATAAGAACAGCCTGCCCGCACTCTTTTAGGATCTGAAGCCAGCAGATGTAATCCTCATGTATATCATCATTACCCATAGGATATTTCATCAATATGTTTCTGTCCGCAACCACCGAAGAGCAATTGATCACATTTCCCTTGAGAAGTTCCCTGTACGTCACCGTATCCGGCACCTCTATAATCTTTCCTGTCCTGTTGCCATCCTCCGTGAGCAGTTCCCTCGCAGTCGAACAGATCAGTGTTCCTGTTTCATCCATCAGCTTCAGCTGTTTTACCAGCTTTCCATCCACCCACATATCATCTGAATCCAGGAATGCGACTCTGTCACAAACAGCCTCTTTCACTCCACGATTTCTGGACGCTGCTACCCCCAAATTCTTTTCATTCACAATTATCCTGATACGTGGATCATTCTTATATTTTTGGAGTACATGCTCAGTGTCGTCCAGCGAACAATCATCTATCACGATGATCTCCACTGGCACATTCTGAGCCAGAACCGACTCTATAGCCTCTTCTATTGTACCGCCACTGTTATATGATGGTATAACTACCGAAACCTTAGCATTTGTCATACTATCCACCTACACATCAAATCATATGTTTATATCAAGAATCTTTGCCTGTATTTTTATTTACGGTCTTCTTAAGATCATAAAATGCATCCTCTGCTTCATCCAGTCCATCTGGTTTGACATTCACCGGTGCCGGAATCTGAACCTTCTCACCATCTCTGAGTGCAGTAGTCATATTTGAAGCTATGCCCTCTGATGTCTCCTTCTGGAACATGATCTTTACAGTTAGCAGCATCAGCTTGAAATCAAGCCATATTGAATACTGCTCGTAGTAGGTGAGATCAAGCTTCACCTTATCTCTTGGTGTGGTGTTGTATTTTCCATACACCTGTGCATATCCCGTAAGTCCAGCTTTCATCTTGAGTCTGTAATCAAACTCAGGGAAGGTCTTCTTATAAAGCTCTGCGATCTCAGGTCTCTCCGGTCTCGGTCCAACAAGCGACATATCTCCCTTAAGAACATTGAAAAGCTGTGGAAGCTCATCGAGATGCAGCTTCCTGAGCCATTTGCCCACAGGAGTAATTCTATCATCATCCTTCTTCGCAAGCTGGGCACCGTGAGCCTCTGAATCCATCTTCATACTTCTAAACTTAATGATCTTGAATACCTTACCATTCAGTGTTAGTCTGTCCTGCTTGTAGAAAACCGGTCCTCTGTCATAAAGCCATATCGCAAGTGCTGATATGAGCATAAATGGCGATGCTATGATCAGCAATATAAATCCACACACAAGATCCATAATCCTTTTGATGATCATGTCATCTCCAGTAAGGCCCTGATTCCTTGACAACAGGATAGGCGTATCAAACAAATGTATAGGCTCCGCACCAAGTATGATTATATCGGAGAGCTTTGGCACAACATACGATCTGATGGAGTGTTCAAAACAATACTTCACAAGCTCATTTCTTATATAAGCCTTTGTCTCGCAAATGATTACTCCATCGTACTGGAGTATCTTCTCCTTGATCGCCTGCTCGCCTTCACTGACATGTATTCTATCTTCTATTACATACTTATCCTTACGGGCATTGATCTTGTCTATAAACTCCATCGGCGTCTTATATCCATATACCAACAGCAGATGCCTTGGCGGATACATCTTCGCATACAGAAATCTACACGTAAAGATCCAAAGCAGTATCACTACCGCTTCAAGTCCGGTTACCTTAAGCAACGGTACTGGATTCACATAATCTCGACAGATTATACAGAGCTGCAAGTAACCAACCACATTGGCACATACAAGAGCCAGCAGCTGTGAGTATACTATATCAAGCAATCTGAAAAAGCCAACTCTGTAACCACCATAAAGCTTGGTGAAAAGTATGATGATGATTCCATACATTCCGATAACCGCCCAGTTTCCTCTTCTCCAGAACGGAAGCGTAAGCGTTACCTCATAGTACCGGTACCACATGAGTCCAAACAGCACCAGCTCCACAGCAATGAGTACGCAAGCCTCACCCACTGTTATGAGACGTTTATACCTATCCCTCTTTCTCACTCTTCTGTTTTCTTCCATATTAAAGCATCTCCCTAAGCATCTTGTTAACAGATCCAGGATCTGCTTTACCCTTCATAGCTTTCATAACCTGACCGACAAGTGCTCCGAGAGCCTTCTCCTTGCCACCCCTGTAATCCTCTACAGCCTTCGGATTGTTATCTATGGCTGCCTGGCATGCCTCTTTAAGGGCATTGTCATCCTGAACTGTCGCAAGTCCGTTATCCTTTACATACTTCTCAGGATCAATATTCTCAGCAAATACCTTCTCGAACACTTCCTTTGCCACACCGCCGTTGATAACCCTGTCATCCACGAGCTTGATGAGCTTTGCAAGATTCTCCGCTGAAAACTTCAGGTCTTCCGCATCAACAATGTTCTCTTTCATCAGTCTCATGGTCTCTCCCATAAGCCAGTTGGACACCTTCTTTGCCGGCGATCCCAGTGCGATGGCATCCTCAAACAGATCTGCCATCTTCTTTGATGCTGTGATTATATCTATATCATAATCAGGAATTGCATATTCCTCTTTGTATCTTATCTTTTTTGCATCTCTGAACTCAGGCTGTGCATCCCTTACCTGCTGCAGCCACTCATCACTGATGTGGATTGGTACAAGATCAGGATCAGGGAAATATCTGTAATCCTGTGCATCCTCCTTGGATCTCATCGGATATGAATACTCTTTTGTATCGTCCCACCTTCTTGTCTCCTGAACAACCTTCTCACCGGACTCGATGAGATCGATCTGTCTCTCTCTCTCATTCTCTATGGCTCTGGCGATGGCCTTGAATGAGTTCAGGTTCTTTGTCTCTGTACGTGTACCAAACTCCTCCGAGCCAACCTCTCTGACCGAAAGATTGACGTCAGCACGCATTGATCCCTCATTAAGCTTACAATCTGAAGCACCGAGATACTGTATCGTCTCCCTGAGCTTTTCAAGATATGCTATTACATCCTCCGCAGATCTCATGTCAGGCTCAGATACTATCTCTATAAGTGGAACACCTGAACGGTTGAAATCAACAAGTGAGCTGTCTGTATATGGATCATGGACAAGCTTACCTGCGTCCTCCTCCATATGTATCTCATGGATTCTCACATATTTCTTGACACCGTCCACCTCTATCTCTACCTTACCATCCCTGCATATTGGGTAGTAAAGCTGTGATATCTGATAGTTTTGTGGGTTATCCGGATAGAAATAATTCTTTCTGTCAAACTTACAGTTCTGTGTAATCTTACAGTTTGTCGCAAGACCAACTGCGATCGCCTTATTTACAACTTCCTTATTAAGTACTGGAAGTGAACCCGGCATTCCGGTACATACCGGACACGTATGTGTATTAGGAGCTCCTCCAAATGCTGTGCTGCAGCCACAGAATATCTTTGTCTTGGTCGCTAGCTCTACATGGACCTCAAGTCCGATGACTGTCTCATATGTCTTTGCCATCTCTTACAGCCCCCTTTCTGAAACCTGTGCAGGTCTCTTGTATTCTCTGGTCTTCTCAAATGCGTAAGCTGCTCTTATAATAGTCTTCTCCTCAAATGCATTTCCTACCATCTGTACTCCGATCGGCATTCCGTCCTTATCTGTTCCACATGGAAGTGATATTCCAGGAAGTCCCGCAAGGTTTACAGGAACGGTGTACACATCACCTAGATACATCTTAATAGGATCTGAGAGTGACTCTCCCATCTTCAGAGCTGTTGTAGGTGCAACAGGTCCAAGGATGATATCATACTTCTCAAACGCCTTGTCATATGCCTGTTTGATGAGCGCCTTTGCCTTAAGTGCTTTAACGTAATATGCATCATAATATCCTGAACTCAGCACAAATGAACCGAGCATGATTCTTCTCTTTACCTCAGGACCAAATCCCTCTGAACGACTCTTCTTGTACATGTTGTGAAGATCGGTGTACTCTGATGTTCTGTAGCCGTACTTTACACCATCGAATCTCTCAAGGTTTGAGCTTGCTTCCGCCGATGCTATGATGTAGTATGCAGGAATCGCATACTCAACCATGCCAAGATCAAACTCCTCAACTATTGCGCCTTTTGCCTTAAGAGCTTCAGCTACACCGTATACAGCTTCCTTTATCTCAGGCTCAAGTCCCTCTGTGAAGTAATCTCGTGGGAGTCCGATCTTAAGTCCCTTTACATCATCCACCAGAGCGCTTGTAAAATCATTGTCATCCCTGTTCACTGATGTTGAGTCTTTCTTGTCATACTGTGATATGACCTCAAGGATAGTTGCACAGTCCTCAACATTCTTTGCGAGAGGTCCTATCTGGTCAAGTGATGAACCGTATGCTATGAGTCCGTATCTTGAAACTCTTCCATAGGTTGGCTTTATTCCTGTGACACCACAGAATGATGCAGGCTGCCTGATTGACCCACCGGTGTCTGAACCGAGCGCACATGTAACCTCCTCTCCGGCAACTGCTGCCGCTGAACCACCTGATGAGCCACCCGGAACCCTGTTTATATCCCATGGATTTCTTGTCTCTCCAAAGTACGATGTCTCCGTTGTGCTTCCCATGGCAAACTCATCCATGTTGGTATGTCCAACGATGACTGCCCCTGCCTCCTGGAGCTTCACCACTGCCTCGGCTGTATATGTCGGGACAAAATTTGAAAGTATCTTTGATGAACAGCTTGTCTGAACACCAGCCTGACACATATTGTCCTTTATCGCAATTGGAACTCCTGCAAGAGGACCGCTCAGCTCTCCTGCATCTATCTTCTTCTGCACTTCCTCCGCCTGGGCAAGCGCTCCCTCACGGTCAACTGTGACAAAACTGTTGTAGTCCTTCTCACAAGCCTCTATGCTGTCAAGACAAGCCTGTGTCGCCTGAACAACGCTTACCTGTCCGTCTTTAATAGCTTTTCCCAGCTCTACAGCTGTCATACCCATTAAATTCACTTCAGCTTACCTCCTAGTCAAATGTCTTTGGCACCTTGTAGCAGCCGTCTTTCTGCTCCGGTGCATTCTTCAGCATGTTCTCTCTATCGTCGTTATTTGTGACTACGTCCTCGCGGAACACATTATTGTATGGGAATGTATGGCTCATGGCCTCCACACCATCTGTATTAAGTTCATTTAATTTGCTGACATAATCAAGCATGTCTGACATATCCTTCTTTGCCTGCTCCTTCTCCTCCTGAGAAAGCTCAAGCTTTGCAAGGATTCCAACATAATCAATAGTTTCATCAGTTATCGTCATGTTATTGTTCTCCTATCTTTTATGAGCAAAAATAAAGAATGTGCCTTTTTATTATTCTGTGTCAAATAATGTAAACACATTCTCCTGCCATGGTATTTTGTACCACAAAATTCCTTTAAAATATATCACATTCGAACATATTATGCAAGACTGAGAGTAGCTTTAGCCACCTATACATAAACACCGCCATGTAACATATTACTGTATACATGACGGTGCTAAAAATCTGCTATAACTTTACGATTCACATAACCTAACTGTACTTTTTAAGTGCATCTCTTGCCTGTTCTTCTCCAAGCCCTGTCTCTTCCAGCAGTATCTGTATTATTTCTTCATCGCTTTTATTGAATCTTCTACTTAGTCTTACTATCTCCTGAATACGTCCAATACGTACCCCATCCCTGTGTCCTTCTTCTCTTCCTTCTTCTCGTATCCTTTTTTCTATCTCAACACTCTTCATATACGCAAGACCTACCTCTCCATCATTCTTCACAGCAGTCACCATATGATGAAAGACCTTAAGTGAATCTGTACCAGCATTTTCTTCTATCGAATTTTCCATATAATGCAACAAACTCTGAAGTTCCTCCGGTGGATTTCCTTTTTTCCCCTTTGTGTACAAAAATAACGACACAGCCCCATCATCATACGGCATATCCGATTCTTCTATACACTTATTTTTCACCGTATAAACCATCCTGTCAAGTCCAAATGGATCATATGTTGTTATAAATATAACAACAACATTCCTTAAATTGCTATAATCGTCTCCAGCAGCCAAATTTGCTGAATCAATCTTCGCATGATAAAATCTGTTTCGCCTTGGCACAGCTTTTACGTCAGCCTTGCCGTCATTCTGATCCGGCTCGATATCAATTATCTCTCCATCATTTTCATCAATATACACATCCATTCTAATGCCATGTTTTTCCGGATCTGCACCGCACATAACTCGTTGCGGCACAACAGTCAGCTTGCCAAAACGGCGATTCAATATGCACTCAAGCATATACCTCACCGAACGATCTCCATACTCCTGATGACATATGAGACTCGTCATCAAAAAATCATCCACTAAATTCATGTCTTCAAGTTTCTTCATAAGTTCTCCTTTCTACAGTACATCAAAGAACCTTATCAAGAAACAGCGGCAAATATCCTTTAACCTCTCCAATGCACTATGCAAAAATAAAATATGGTATTTAAAAGCATAGAATTCATTGAATTGACTAAAGATTCTTAGATGCAGCCTTCGCTGATTGAATACAAGAATATATGCTTTGAGCATAGTTTAGCAAACTCATATATTGTTTTCAATAGTATATATTTATTTTTTTACTTTTTTATATATCACTATCCCCGCACTTCCCATAAGTGCAAGTACTATCACACCAGTTATCTCCTTTAAGGGAAGCCTGTCACCGGTATCGGGATGTCTGCCTGGCGGAGTGCTGCGCGTCGTTATCATTGTCACTGTTGTGCCAGTGGTGCTCCATGTGGTATGTTCCGTTGTCGTCTCCTCTGTCGTTGTCAACTCCGTGGTCGTGCCAGTTGTGTTTTCTGTCGTTGTGTCTTCTGTTGTCGTGTCCTCTGTTGTGGTATCCTCGGTTGTCGTATCTTCTGTGGTCGTGTCCTCTGTGGTCGTATCTTCCGTTGTTGTGTCTTCCGTTGTTGTGTCTTCCGTCGTCGTACCTTCCGTCGTTGTGTCCTCTGTTGTCGTATCCTCCGTCGTTGTGTCCTCCGTTGTTGTGCCTTCCGTTGTTGTGTCCTCCGTCGTTGTATCCTCTGTTGTCGTATCCTCCGTCATTGTGTCCTCCGTTGTGTCTTCCGTCGTCGTGCTCTCAGTTGTCGGTTCTTCTTTTGGAAAATCAGTTCCCGGCACTCTGTGGAACTCTCCGCTGTTTGAGAATATCTCACTCACCACGCATCCATCCCAGTTATGTCCGAGATTTACTGATGCCTTTGGTGCCATCACAGTTCCAAATCCTCGACCTGCAAATGTAATACTGCCGCTGAACTGTCCATCTGCAGCAGAGCTGTCATAAAAGTTAAAATACATCCTGTTGCAGGCATTAAAATAGTTTCCATTGTCGTTTGCCTTCGCGTCATTTTTGCTGCCAAATATCATATCCCCAAACACTACATCCTGCGCACCACTCAGATCAATGTTCATGAGAAGAACGGTATCCCCATCACAATCCGGGAACTCAAAATAAATCGGATTGGTATTTGCCGACAGCTCGTTGTAGTCCAGCGACACAGCATGCATACCATCGCCATTTACCGCAATTCGTCTGTTATTTATATCTCCATCCAGATCTATATCCACAGTTCCCTCTGTATCAGCATACGCTCTAAGTTCCAGACTGTATTCAATAAATCTTCTCTGTATGTCAGACATATCGGCATACTTTGAGTATTCTCCCTTCTCAGCAAGCTCCGCATCAGTCTTAACATTTGCAGGTCTGTCAAGCTTTATCTCAGAGCCATTGTTCATAATTATATAAACACTGCCATCCTCTATCCTTCTAATGTCTGCGCCTGTATACAGCATATCAGTATCCATATCCGACACACAGCCATTCATATTCTCAGCGTCCTCAAAATAGAACTCCTCATACACCCCGTAAGAATTTCTGAGTCCCGAGTTGGAATTCGCATTTAGCGTCTTTGTTATAAAATTGCTGTGCAAATGTGTCCGCACATTCAATGTATCAAAACATATCACTCCGAAATCACCCATAAGTTCTGCGGTTGATCGGTCCTGCAGTACATAACTTCCGTCATCAGTCTTCCCAAATGCTCCTATAATTCCAGTCGTCACGCAAAGCACTAAAGTCACTGAAACTGCAGCTACCATGAGCTGTACAGTACGAAATCCCATTCTCCTATCAAGGTTCCCTCTCATTCAATGTCCGCCTTAACTTTTTCGTCTCAAATACATGGTATTCAGCAAACATCGATGTTATTCATTTTAATTATAAAAATCCCGGGCGGATTCGACATTTTGCTCAAAACAGTGAGCTACATTATGTCTTATCCGTCCGGGATAATATTTATTTATAA